>Ga0208508_1000061_pt1 | contig 34320 bp, 56 predicted proteins | sample LakWasMeta1_LOW4_2_FD_183853 | JGI IMG/M metagenome (GOLD analysis project Ga0208508, IMG submission 183853) | Freshwater sediment methanotrophic microbial communities from Lake Washington under simulated oxygen tension - Sediment Metagenome... | ecosystem: Environmental > Aquatic > Freshwater >...
TTGGAATGGCTTATTGACCTGTACATTCTTAGGCTCTTTGTCTTCACCAATGATGCGTAATACACGGGGCTTGTCGTACACTTTAGGTATCAGGTCAACCAGAATGCGGCCTGCATGACGGATAGCACGGCTCATGTTGTCAATGAAATGAAAGGTTGAAACATCACCTTCACGTTGACGCGCCATAATTGCTTTGCCACTGGTTTCATTGCTTCTAGCACCCAGTGAGGCATCGAATATACCCATGATGGACTTCATGTCATCAGATGCGTTTAAAGCCTCCTGCAATGCGCCTGCTGGTGCGCCTGCGAATGGTTGACGCTGTGGTGGTATATCACCGTCATACTCGATGAACGCATGAGATTTGGTGTTAGCTGTGTTCCATTTGGTGATGTCTGTATCGAATGCGCCTACAGGGCCAATAAACGGGGTTTTAGGCGTTAATGCTACCAGTTCGGTACTTGTGGTTCGCCAGTAGTTAAACATGCGCTGTGAGTCTTTAGCGTCACGAATAAGGCTCTTGTAGTAGCGTTTACCATCTACGTTAATTTCATCGCCGTACACAGGGATAATCGGGATGTAAGTACCAGCCCATTCAATCGATTCCAGAGGTTTATCACAGCCGCCAGCAATCCAGTGCTGTGTCACTTGCCATGACTTGGTATCGCGCTCACGCTGAACGGTAATACCTGCTGCATCAAAGATTTCTTTATTGTCCAGATACTCTTCAATACCTAGAATCTGACCGTTGTTCAGCAGGATAATCTTCTTGGTGACTTCCTCGCGTGTCCAGTATTCAGCTACACGAACCTTATCTTCCTGCACCCATAGTGTGTCACGGTCACCAATCGCCATGCCTGTGAAGTCTGTCTTTTCAGCATCAGGCCATCTGCGCTCAAACTCGTCTTCATCCATCCATTCGGTAACGAAGCAATATTTCCAGTCAGAGCCATCGCCTTCAGTAGCGTCAATGTCACCGTATACAGTAAAAGGGTTCACAATGCGGTTAATCATGATGTCCATGTCGAACGTGTCATCATGTGCGTAATCAGTCGTTACACGGAAATAACCGATGCCGCAGGTCACAGCAAAGTCAATGGCTGTGTCATAAGCAATGTCAGCGTTAGAACTAACTTCAATATTGCGGATGATGCCGTTCAGCAGGTCAGCCACTTTAGGGTCAGCGTTTGAATCTACTGGGTGACACTTGATGCTTGGCTTGTTCTGGCGTGAATCATTCACTACCTGGCGAATGAAGCTAGGCATGCGGTTAATGGTCAGGCATGGTCTGCCTTCAAGTTCACGCTGTCTGCGGATGTCAAAAGGCCATTGCTCACCCAATCGTGCAAAGCGCAGGTCATCCAGTGCATCCGTCCTATTGGTTGCTTCGTAGTCTGTTACACGTTTGAAACGCTCGAGCGCATCTTCAACGATGTCAGCCTTGCTGTCTTCTTTCTCTTCTGCCATTGTTTACGCCCATTAAAAAAGCCCACCGAAGTGAGCTTGTTGTGTTTTATCCTAGCCAGCCGCTTTCGACTGGAATCCTGTGTTCTTTTCGTTCTTTATGCTGTGGTGCTTTCCTGACGCCTTCACAGCTATAGCGCAATGCATCTATCACATGGTTATGCTTATCTTCAAGCACTGGCATCACTACGCCTGTAAGTGGGTCTGTCTTGTAGCTATACATCGTCAGTTCATCTATCGTATGCTGGCAGCGAGGATGAACGATGATGTCAAAGCTCTTCAGGAACTCAACACCTTCTTCTACTGAACGCGGCCCCTTGATAGCAGAGTTAATCCGTGGGAAGCCATGCCTTTGCATGTATGAAATAGTTTCAGGCCTAGCGCTATCAGCAGTAATAAACCACTTCCTAGAATCAGGAACGCGGTCAAACAAGTCAGGAAGCATGTCAATCTCACAGCCCACCATATATGCTTCATAGTCAACATAGAGGTTGCGCCCTTCCAGATAACAACGCACCAATACGCTAGGGTCACTAGCAAAGCCCCAGTCAGCACCAAGCCTGAATGTTGCGCCTTCTTTTGTTTCAAACTCTTCAACCTTCCAGTTGCGGAATACCCTTGATTCGCTATTGCGCTGATATTCACCCAGCCATACATGAGCGAACTTTTCAGGGTCACGCTGCATGTCATACTCAACTTCTGCCTTAAGTTCATCTGGCAGGAATGGGTTATCACGGTAATTAGCCTGCACAACGATTGAATCTTTAGGTGGATGCTCGCAGCGTAGCAATGCGTCTACAGGGTCAGTGTCTTTGCTTGGGTTCCATGAAAACCATATTTCACTGGCAGGCTTGCGGATTGTTGGTCTTAATATGTCCAGGCTGCGCTGTGACAGTGATTGTGATTCCTCTACCCAAGCCCTATCAAAGCCTTCAAGCGACTTGATTGAATCTGCTGTATGGTTCTGCAAGCCTTCAAAGATAATCACGCCACCGCGTTTAGTCAGTATGCGTTTATCCTGTACTTCAAAGTATGCGCCTGCATTGAGTTTGCTTATCTTGCTCTCTAGCAGTTTCTTGACAGAGAATTCTAGGCTCTTCTGTATCTCGCGTAGGCAAACATTGTCCTGCTTTTGCGCAATGTTCTCTTCAATCATCAGCTCTGCAAAGAAATGTGACTTGCCTGAACCGCGCCCACCATGAGCGCCTTTGTATCTAGCTGGCTTGAGTAATGGTAGAAATACGCGAGGCGTTTCTATCTCTACGGAAATCATACTGTCTTGCGTACTATCTCACCGATTAGCAGTTCACCTGTGATATTGCTATCAACCGTCTGGTTAGGCTTCCCATCTAATCTATCGCCAAGTTCTTTGATAGCTGACATGTCGCCATCTTCTGCTTTAGTAAGCAATGCCTCTGCAATACGTCTTAATCTTTCGCTATCTGATTGTGTTACAGCGCGTTTAATCGTTTCCGCCCATAACCGATTGTTTTTGCTAGAGTTGGTGTTATTTGGCTGACCGCCCACCTTCCCTGTTGTTTCTGTTGCCATTTTGAGAATCCTTATGGTTGTTCTCACTCACGAGGTTTGCTGTTTCCAGTCCGTTGGAGTTGTTAAACCCATCAATAGGGTCGTTAAGTAAATAGTTTGCTGGTTGTTCCAGCTTGATGCTGAAATCTATATGCGCGTAGTTATCTGCATATGTGGTGCTGCGCTTTGTTGCGATACGGTCACCGGTGATGTCGTTCTTTGCTGTGTTGTCTGCCATAATCTCACCTGAATAGATAAGAGCTTTACGCCACCCTAGCAGCTCTGACTAGGTGAAGCTGGCCTGGCTTCCTAATGTTGGCTATCAGCCATGATGACCGCGTACAGTCGGCTGAATCTTTGAATAAGCGCAGTTTTTATTGTGGTCTGCAAACACAATGCCTCTGTGGGCATAAATACCGCAATAGCGGATTCTTAGACGATAGACGTAAAAAAAGCCCACCGAAGTGAGCTATGAATTCTTTGGGCGCAACTCTGCCCTGATAAGTACGATAAACCTATATCTTGTGCATGTCAATACATTTTACACAATATATTGTATATTTTTGTAAATTATTGCAATCCCCTTTTATGAGCAAGTTTTAATATGCTTTCAATCGCTTCCTCGTAGTCCATAGATTGCGTTGGATAGTGATGTGATACCTTTAGCCATACATGGTTGATTGCGGTTCTCTGTGGCTGGCTAATGCTGTCTATAATGCTGTCCATAGCTTGAGCGCACTTTGTATCTACTTCATCGCACATTATTTCAAATTCATCTTCACCGCTTGCACCACCTGAACTCATACATAAACTCTTTGATGGATAGCCCAATTTAGATGATGGCTGTTGCATATAATCTGACCAGTTACCTAGCAGCCAGTCCAAACGTTCAAGTGTAATCATTTACAATCCTTCCCATATAGTTCAACACCAATCTGCTGAATAAGATTAAATTTATCAACGCTTAACTTAGCCTGCTGTTCTTTTGTTACCACCAGCGTTCTGTCGTCTTTCCATGCCTTCTGCTTCATGCGGTACAGTTCATTATCGTTATTAGGTATCTTGTAATTGGTTTCTGCTGATTTAGCGCGTAGTGTCATTTCTTATCTCGCTTATAATCCGTACCACATCATCAACGGTGTAAACTATTTCTATCCACCCCTGCCATTCATCATGAAATCTAGCCTCGTCAATGGTTAATAAACGTGCGCTAGGTGGCTTAGAACCGTCTTTTATCTCTACAGCCACGTTATGCCCTTTGTAGCCAATAAAAATGTCTGGTGCGCCTTTACCTAGCTGTGCCGTGTCCAATACTGTTGCGCCTAATTCCCTGAAGTTTTCAACTATCTGCTTATGGTTTGCATCTTTACGCGCTCTTACTCGCATTACCACACCATCCCTGCTGATGTACCAGCGTAATTCTTAGGTGATTTCTTTTCTTTGGAATCCATCTTGTTAGATTCCTTCATTTTCTGGATGAAATAATTGCTTGGGTTAGTGTTCAGCCTGTAGATGCCTTGTTGCTCTTGCTGTCTTAACTCTTTTTGCACCTGTGCTGAATAGTTCATGCCTTGCGCTTTTAGCAGTGCATCAGCTTTAATCCTGAACCGTTCTTTGTGGTCTTTGTTAGATTTACTTATCATCAATGTAAGCTGTTCAATTTCAACATCTGTAATCTCTGTTTTAAGCGAATACCACACACCTTTGTATGGTTTACCTCTAGCGGTGTTTTTAACCTGTTCACAGCGCAGTATGTTTAATTCTTCCATTTTTTTTAAGTATCTTCTGACTGCATTGCAGGAATAGTTAATAGCCTCTGCTACTTCCCATGCTTCTGTGCCTAGTTCGCATAATTTAGCGATTTTTCTTAGGTTGTATGCCATTGTGTTATTCATTGATTAGCCCCTTTTTAATGAGTTTAATTTGCGTTTCTATTACTGCTTCCAGGTGTGCGAGTTTAAGAAAGTCTTTATCAAAATTAGTATGTGTTCTTCCATCCAGTGCGTCATGGCAACTAGAGCAGCAGTAAGCACCGTGTATGTCATTCACCTTGCGCCCTACTCCATGACCAAAACGAACTCCGTTGATATGTGCCAGCACGGTTGTTTCTGGATTACCATTGCATACGTTAGGAAGGCGTACAGTGCAGACTTCACCCTGTGCTGATTTTGTTATCCTTGACATGCTTCCCCCTCAAATACATATCCAACATTTTCAGCAGCCCACTGCTGCGTGTAGGTAATTAGCTCTGCATATTCTTCACGCTCTGCCTGCTCACTTGGCCTTACATTCCGGTACCACTTGTTACCGATTTTGTATTCTTCAATGCCGAAGAAATCTTCCTTTATTGCTGCTTTAATCTTTCCTGGCGTTTCACCGATAAACTTTCCAAGTTCTCTGCACATTGCATGGAATTTATTACGCTGCTCGTTAGTCTTTGGCTTTTCTCTTCCGCATGTAGGACACTTAGCCATGCAGTTTCCCATTCCTGCTAAACACAATGCTGTATGGCATTTCTATATTCATTTCATCATCGTTCTCTTCATTCCATCCTCTGCTTTTGATTACCATTCCTTCACCAGTAGCCTTGTACTCTGAGTTAGGAAATTCTTTTTTCCATTCTTTTACAAACTCGTTGATAGTCATAGTAGTGACCACACCTTCTCACGAGCGGCTGCTGTGTATCTCTGGCTGTCATTGTCAAACCACAGTTTTATGTGACCTTCCCATTCCCCGTTGCGCTGTTTGTCACAGATAATCAGGCAATCTTCCTCTGATTCATTCGCATCAGTGTCATGCTCCTTGCGCTTGTTACGCCATATTCCAAAGCAGTTATCAACTTGGTTTGATATATCACTTGAACCTGAAATCATGTACTTGTGAGGCTTTGTGCTTTCGTCATCAGGCTTTTTGTCATGTGCTACCAGATGGATGTGGCAGTTAGTTTCTTTAGCTACCGCACATAACTTATCAACGAATCTCTTTTGAGCTGTGTTAGTGCCGTGACTGCTTTCACCGTCAATACCGCACTTCATAAGCGAATCAATAACGAACTGTGTCACCCCGTATGTTTCGCACACGTAGTAGATGACTGCTATTACACGTTCACCACTTACCGTTCCTTGCTGGTCGTAAAGCCATAGCTTGTTGTTTGCCCATGAAAAGTATTTACTGATGATTTGCTCTGATGGAGCACTGTTGCCGACTGTCTGCCTAAGCATCCTTGCCAGTGTGCGGTATGGGTGCATTTCGAATGATGCAATGCAACATTTCTCACCTTGTTGCATGAGGCCGCCAATTACCTGACCTAGTACCTGTGATTTACCGTGACCGTTATATCCGTGCCAGCAGCTAACCTCGGCAGGTCTGAATCTAACTGTGCTGTGTGTTTTATCCCACGGCATAGTCCTGCCTGATAGTGATGCGCCTGAACTGAAAAACTCCGTTACATCATCCTGGTAATCCATAGGTGACTTAACTGATGCGCGGTCTGCTTCACGCGCTTGCATATACTGCTCAAAATCAATATTTGCTACGCGCATGTTCTTGCGCTGTTCGCGCATTTCATCAAGTTGCGCTACTGCTTTATCATAACTAGACATTTGCGGCCTCCACAGCGTCATTTATACGTTCCATTGCTAGCTCTACACGAGTAATGTTTTCTTGGTTAATCTTCACACCTTTGCGTATGTCGTAAGCAGCCATGAGTACGATACGAGCTTCATTACGGATGATGCGAAGTGCGTCTGTTGCATAAATGCGTGTGCGCTCTGGTTTTGCGTGGTGAGTGATTTTTTCTGGCATGATGTCTTTAAACTCCATTCCGATTGCTCTAAGTACGTCTTCGGTAGAACATCCTGCAAAGCAATGAATAAGAATGCGTCCATCGTTTGCATCACGTACTGTTAGGCTTGGTAATTTGTCGTCATGAGCTGGGCAACATGCAAGCCATGAGTTGCTTGATGTGCGTTTAGATTTGTTTAAACGTGAGAGAAGGATGTCTATGCTCATATTGACCTCATGACGAATGGTTGTTGTTTATCGTTAGTTGGCTTATCCCATTTCTTAGCATTTCCTAGCCATGTACGCAGAGCGGCCTGCCAATCAATGTATTTCTTTCCATTAGCTAAAGCGTGGTTCTTGAACTGCTCAATCTCATGAGATAGATTTAGATGATTGTCTTGGGCAAATTTTATATTTGCTTCACTTGGTGAAAATTCAGATGGTATTGATGTGTTTTTTTGTTTTTCTGATTTTTCTTTATATATTTCTTTTATATCTCTTCTCTTCTCTTCTCTGGTAGATTCACTTGTAGATGAATGTGTAGATTCAGATGTAGATTTATAAGTATCTACATTTGATGATTTATTACTTCTCCATTTAGCTTGAGCTTCATTCTTTAAGGCACGTTTCTTCGCGCTTTCCCCGTTATGCCTGTCAAATTTTGGAATGATTACTCTTTCATTATCAAAATCAACAACAATCCATCCAACAGCAACAAGTGCAGAACAAAATCCTTTTAGATAACAAATTGAATCTATATCAGTATCTACAACTCCATCTACAACACCATCTACAGAATTTTTATCAATCCACGACCAAAGTCTTATAAGTTTTCCAAAGATTAAGTCTTTATCAACTCCAACAATTCTCGCCATTCTTAAAACTTCTGGCTTATCAGGAGTTGCAAGCTCTACTTTTATCCATTCACCTGCCATAATTAAACCCTGCACACTTTCGCTATATTTTTCATAGCTTGTTGATATTGTTGTGGTGTAGCATCAGGATGTTTTGCAATCCATTCAGCCTTTAATACTTCATAGCGTGAGTAGCTCATGCCGCAGCTCTTTGCGCTTGAATCTCTTCTAAATATGTAAGATGGTCTTGTTTAGCTAACCATTGCTGTACACAGTAATTACCGACTGCTAAAGACCATGTATGCAAATCTTCTGCTTTCAGATTGCGTCTAGTAGGCCTATCATCTTTAGCCAGGTAGTCAGAAATATGAGATGGATAAACACCTGTAATCTCTGCCAGCGTTCTTAATGTCATGCCTTTGTTCTTACGCAAATCCCATGACAGACGGACTGCCTGTCTATACGTTTTGCACTGTGCTATTGCGTTTTCCTGCACAAAACAAATATCGTTATCAACACATCCGATTAGTCGTAGTTCCCTATTCATAAGTAACTCCAATCAAATAACCTGTTAAATAACCAGTTGATAAACTTGTAAAAAAATCACAACGGTCTAATGTTGTAAATATGGTTATTTTTTAAATAAATCTTTACGCATCAGCTTGATACTGAACAGGCGAGAATCAGGGATTCCATCAGTACGCCACTGGCTAACTGCGCCAGTTGTTAAACCGAATATCTCTGATACTTTTGAAGTACCACCCATAGCATCAATGATGCGATTTGCTTCTGCTTGTTTTGTGTTTAGTTGATTCATGTGCTTATCTTAGCACACTAAGAGAAAAAAGCAAGTAAAATTTTAGTACGGTAAGATTGAATGATTATATGATTTGCGACATGAGCACACTAAAAGAACGATTACTAGAAGCGATGCAGGATTCAAGCCTGACTAAGACAGACTTATGGAAAGCCTGCGGACTAAGTTCAGGTGCTATTACGCATTGGTTCAATGGTTCAACGCATACATTGAAAGGGGAAAATCTATTAAAAGCTTCTAAGGCATTAGGCGTTAACCCTAACTGGCTTGCCACAGGGTTAGGAAAAAAAGAGATTATTTCAAATAATAATAACGCTCATTCTGAAGACTTTACTATAAGAGAATATGTGAATGTTAGCGGTTCTATGGGGGTGGGGATTTTGTTACGTGATCAGCCAGGACAGATAACCAAATGGACTGTCAACGAAGAATGGATTAATAAAAACGTACCGTATAACACGGGAAAAGATAATCTAGCCATAGTCACTGGATTTGGTGATTCAATGCGCGGTATGTTTAACTCTGGTGACCCATTGTTAGTAGATACTGGCGTGAAAAGTCTTGACTATGATGGCGTATATTTTTTTAGGGTAGGCAGCGAAGGCTTTATTAAACGATTGCAGCGCATACCTGGTGACGGCATCAGAGCTATCAGCACCAATAAAGAATATGAAAGCTGGACTATCACTAAAGAAATGGATTTTGAACTATTTGGCAGGGTTTTAAAGGTATGGAATAGCGAAGACTTTTAACGGGGGCAGTATGAAAAAATTAATAATTTTTAGTTTACTTTTAACTGGATGTGCAACTTTAGAACAAGAGCGCAATACTTTTAAATCAATCATTCAAGATTGCGACACCACATCAGTTAATTCACAATATGGTGATTGCGTAAAAAATGGACTTGATGAAAAAATACCAAGATGGACAAATGATAAGGACGCTCAATATATTAATGCATATATACAATGGCGTAATGCAGCAGGTTCAAGAGTAGAAAAAGGTGAAATGACAAAAGATGATGCAATTTCTGGCGCAAAAGAATTAATGAATAGATTAACAACACAAGCACATATAGATGAACAGCAAAGGCAAGATTCAGGCATGGCTGCATTCTTTGCTGGGCTTGCTGTAATGTCTTTAGCGCAACCAACATACAGGTATTCACCTACACCTAATACCACAACTTACACTTATCCTGGTATGCGTCCTATTAGCTGTACTAATATTGGGAATGTAGTCAGCTGCATATAAATATCAATTTAAACCAGACCTGCTTCGGCAGGTTTTTTTTCGCCTGAAATAAATATCACTAAAATATTTTCTTAGTTTACTAAAATAATACTTGCCTTTTTCTCTTAGTGTGCTAAGATAGCAACAAGTCGAAACAAAACGCAATGAGGAAAGTTGGAACGTTTGCTTTAGGGCGGCAAGTACGGCGTTAGTTAAGACTGAATTGTTATCTCCCAAGTTTGCCAGGGAACGCGAAAGTTAGTACCTGGACTTTTTTAAGGTGATTGATATGCAGACACAACTCAACATAGAACAGATAGCTGACAGCTTAACCGCGCAGTTATTTGATAAGTCATCTCATAACCGAGATAACACTAAACAGGTTACAGAGGCTATTGCAGAGCTTACAGATGACTACATGGACGATACAGAGATTATCTGCGACACCGTACTGGATGCTTCATTCATTGATGCTGAACAGTTCTGGAACACGCTACGTGCAATGGTCAACGCTCATGCACTAGGTAACGAACAATCAATGACTACGTTTGCTAAAAGTATCTCACTTAGTGTGATGGATGCAGTAGCTAAACGCGCTGAATGGATGGTTACCAAATGAGAAACATTATAGACGCGCTATCAATCTCTATCGGTCTGTTTGCTGTGCTTGCACTGGTAAACGCTAACGACAAATGCGCTGACCTTGTAGCTGCTCAATCTACTGGCTACTGCAATGTGAATTTCGGCAGCACTACAGCAACACTTAAATGCGACAGGATTGCGAGGATATCAAATGACTAACTTTGATAAAGACTGGAAGCACTTTGAAACCAATCACGATGTTACAGCAGAGCGCAAGATTCTTGAATCAATAGCCTTCGTTCTAGTTGTGTTCTGTTCAGGATTAATTCTTATGTTAGTGAGTGAGCTATGAAATATATTGGATTTGTAATGGTATGGATTTTTGCTTTGGTGATGGCTGTGTATTTTTATACGTTTTTTTTAATCTACAAGAAATATCGTGGTTTTGGACAGACACGTAAGCAGGCATTTTTGAGCACATGGAGGATGTATGAATAGCGATGAAATATATGTAGATATTGATGAATTCTACAGCGATGCTGAATTGCAGGATATGAAAGCTGAATATCACTATGCAAAAGGTCAAGGATTCATTGATTGGATTTATAAACATAGGCAAATCGGTAACGGTCATCAGTTAGTTGAAGCAATGGAAGATGGTGACCTTGCTGCTGAATATTTAAAAGAAGTAGGTTTGCCAGAAGATACTGAATTGGAGGTTTAAAGTGAGTGTACATCGTAAATTAAATGAGGCGCGTATTGCGCTGCAAGGTGAAAAGTTAAACAAGTCAGGCCATAACAAGTTTGCTGGTTATACCTACTTTGAACTGAGTGACTTCTTGCCAACGATTAACAAGATATTCAACAACATCGGATTATGCGGCGTGATTAGCTTCGGTGAAGAACTGGCAACACTTACCATCACTGACGTAGATGATAACTCAAGTGTGTTAATTACTTCACCAATGAAAGAAGCCAATTTAAAGGGCTGTCACGCGATACAAAATCTTGGTGCTGTAGAAACATACACTCGCCGTTATTTATGGGTTACAGCGCTTGAAATAGTTGAGCATGACGTGTTAGACGCGACAACTGGCAACGATAAAACCAACGTGCTATCAGTTACCAATGGTCAAGCACCAAAGACACCGTTAGCAGGTGCTACTGATGGATTTAGCGCAGAGGAATTAGCGTTTCTAAATGAGCAAGCAATCGAAATGCACTCATGGATAGATGATACAGATTTAGCAAGTGCTCATGACATTTGGGTAAAGTTAGACAACGAAGAAAAGACCGCTGTATGGTCAATGCTAGACAGCAAGACACGCAGCACATTCAAGAAATATCAAGATTCATTAAAACAGAAAGCAGCTTAATTATGAACGTACTTAATGCAATAGGTAATGTAGGAAAAGATGCAGAGATTAGACACACTGCTGGCGGTGATGCAATAGCACAATTCAGCTTTGCTCTTACCAGTGGCTATGGTGATAAACAAGTCACTACCTGGCTGAACTGTAACCTATGGGGTAAACGTGCGGAAACACTTGCGCCAATGCTTCTAAAAGGCACAAGAATAGGCATTACAGGCGAGTTAACTAACAGGCCATATCAAGACAAGTCAGGCAATGAGAAATACAGCCTAGAGTTGCGCGTGAGTGATATTACTTTGCTTGGTAAAAAAGACGGTGAATCCGTATCAGTGCAGCCTAAGACAAGTAAAACTAATGACAATAATTTTGATGATAGCGATTCCATACCGTTTTAACTTTACATCATGACACCCAAGCCGATAGTGGGGAAACATCGTGCAGTATCAGGCATACATCCTCCATGAAATAGATCAGTGTGCTGATGATACCGAGTGATTCACGTAAAGAATCGTTTTCTTGGAGATTATTAATGCGTAACCAACACAGAATAAAAGTAAGTGATGACCAGGTAAGAGAGATGCGGAAACTTCATCTGGCTTATGTAAGAGGCTATGGATATTTAGCAGCAAGGTTTAACTGTGGTGTAAGTACTGTAAGAGATATTGTAACTTTCAGAACACGTAAGAATATTTTTTAGGATAACTAACATGAGTACAGTTGAAGCGTTGAAGAGTGCGGAAAAATTCATAGGTGAACTTCCATTTTCATTACAACGCGATTTAGAGCTACGCAGAATACATGAGGCACTATCTGAAGTTGAAAATAGTGAGCCAGTGGCAGAAGCCATACGTGAACGCGATAGATTGGGTTTTTCTGTAGTAAATGTTATTGGCAAGCTGGATGAAATTATAGAGAACAATCAAGAAGTTGAAGTTGATGATTTTCTACATATAGCAGTTCCTATTGATATGTGGAATGAGTTGCAATCATCACTTGAAGATATGCCAAAACGTGCAGACCTTTTCACATTCCCACCAAAACGCGAATGGGTAGCTATTGACCTAACTGAGTATGAGCGTCAAGGATTAGGTGCAATAGCTCAAGAAATTGAAGCTAAATTGAAAGAGTTGAATCATGACTAACGATGAAAAAATAGCATTAAGTAAACAAGTGGCTGAGTTGTATGGGATTGATGCTTCTGTATCAGGTTGGTATAACCATTGGGGTGAAGAATATGAAAAAGAGTGGCTTGCAGATAATAGCGCACGATGCTTTGAATTAGCTGTGGAATATAACTTAGACATTTTAAATTACAAATTTGGGTATGTTTCCATTGATTCAGAACACATACTCGATTACTTAGATGAAGAAATAAAAGACCACCCATCCAAAGCCGAAGCCACACGAATTGCCATATTGAAGTGCTTAGTGAAGATGAAAGAAGGTGTGCGGGCCCAGCAAACAAATGAGGCATTTGAGAAATGGTACAAAAACCAATATGGGGATGAAGGATTAAAACGAGCATTAAACCACCCTCATGTACCTGACGGCGAATATGTATATGAAAACACCAATAGATTTTTTGAGATATGGCAAGCCTATGCCGAGCAACAACCATTGAAGCGGTTGAGTGATGAAGACGTTGACTCATATATCTTAAACAAAGGGCACTTAGACTGCGTGTTAGATTTTAGCGCCGAGCATGATGACGTAACAGAACTAAAAACTGAGTTACGAAGACTTGTTAAAGCAATTATGGATGAAATGGAAAGGATTAATCATGAGTGATATTGAAAAACTAGCAAAAGAATATGGGCTTACGCAATGGGCACATGGTGAAGAATATGTATCTAAATCATTAGTTGATTTTGCAGAAGCCTATGCCGAGCAACAACCATTGAAGCGGTTGAGTGATGAACAAATATTTAAGATAAAACACGAACATTGGTACAACAGAGAAAATATGATTAACGCAATAATGAATGAAATGGAAAGGATTAATCGTGAGTAAATTTTTATTGTTTATTTTAGTAGCTACACTAAATGCTTGCGGGGCAGACGCACCAGAAAGCAATACTGATATTTTTTGTAATAAGGGAGTTGTATACAGAAATAAAACCTATACACCCCTGTACCTTAAAGACGAAAAAACTGGAATTTATAAAACTCAAACGTGTGAGGAGTAAATCATGAGTGATATTGAAAAACTAGCAAAAAAATGGTGCTCAAGTTCTTTAAGAAAACATTATTCTTTTAGCTTAGGGCAGTTAGAAAAGTTGATTGAAGCCTACCACGCCGAGCAACAACGGCAGGAACAAGAGCCATTGGCATATATTCACCGCAATGAATATGACGAGTATCGGCTTGAACCGATGGATAGTTTCAAGATTAAAAGCATACCGCGCAATGTTGACATTCACTTATTCACAACCCCACCCGACCAATCCAAGCTGATTGAAAGCCAAGCGAGTGAGATTGCGGAGTTGAAAGAGAAAATAACTACAGAATTAAAACGCGGCGGTAGTTATAAAACATTAGTAGCTTCACTTGAAGGTCAGCTTGAACATTACAGGGCGCAAGATTACAGCCTAGCAAAGCATAGGCTAGATACGCTGGAGAACACATTAAACAGCGAAAAAGAAATGAACGAAACGCTAACCAATGAAAATACAGCACTTCAATCCCATATCAATGAATTGCGTGAGGCTTTGGAAACAATATCAGACACGCTAGACATTCATACGGTAAATCAAATCGCAGATGCAACACTAGCCTCAACCCCATCACAATCACTACAAGCGCATGATGATGAAGTGATTGAGCGGTGTGCTGTTATTGCTGAAGATGGTGCAGATAGTGCTAGTTCATACCAAGCAGTAGAAGCTATCCGCGCATTGAAAGGTACATCATGAAAATTCTGGCATTCTTTGGATGTATATTGTGTTCTATATTAGCTGGAATATCCAATGCTGGAATTGAACAAGCAATATTCCTATCAAGTGCGTTGATTATTATGGCATTGAAAGGCACATCATGAACGGATGCCACTCAACATTACAGCCTGATAGATTACAGCATGATTTAATCTATCACAGTAAAGGTAACGTAAGCTGGACTAATAAACTCACTAGAAGCTGCCAATACATCAAGCAAGTAGGAATAGTTGATAGTGGATGTGATGGATGCAAAGAAAATGATACTAAACAACCTACCACCTAATCACATACTAAGAAACACGCCACTAATAGATTTAGGCGCTAAGTATAAGAGCATAGGCTTTATCTCACATCAGGAAGTTACCCATGCTTATGGATTAGCTAAAGCTAGAGTTACATTCAACCAGCTAGGTGAAGTGTGGACTAATGGCACAGAATGGATAGCAACGAAAGGCATAGAATAATGGAACGATTAAATGTTCTTCCAATTAATGACATTCAAGAGCATAGACATGACGAATATTGTATGTGTAACCCTAAGTCAGAAGAATATAACAATGTATTAATAGTAACTCATAATTCATTTGATGGAAGAGAGTTTAAAGAGGTAAAACAATGGAACTGATACCAGCAAAAGAAGTGAGTAAGATACTAGGCTTAAAGCCGCGTTATGTAGCTGAGAAGCTCATACACAAATCAGACTTTCCTACTGCTTACAGGATATTAGGCGGCATGAGAAAATGGGATAAAGAGGAAATACTGGAATGGTTGAAAACACAAAGGGAGGCAGCATAATGGAATTTAGTTACGATACTGTACCTGTAATAAAAGATGAACTATTAGTACTTATGGATGATATGAGTTATAGAAAATGTAAAATGATGCCAGCCATTGATGCATACAATTTATATTATACTGATTGCACCCATCCACTGCAAAATGCTTATTGCGATAGGAATAGAATCGTTAAATGGAAAATATCTAATCCAGCATAGGTGCAATATCACTGGCATCAGGGTTATAGTACACCATCAGTGATTTAGGGTTGCGATGCCCCATTATCTTAGCAAGGGTAATGTTGTCGACTTTCTTAGCCATCCACGTACAGGCATTGTGTCTAGTGTCATGGAACACGAAGCCTGACAAACCTGCTGACTTACGCGCTGACCTGAACAGGAAATCACGCTGCGAATCGGTGATAGTAAAACATTTGCCTTTAGTCGGTAACTGCTTGAACAGTTCTACTGCTTTCAACGTCAACGGAACATCCCTGCTATCACCATTCTTGGTCTTATCCAGATGAACCTTACGCCCATCCAAGTCTACCTGATTCCATTCAAGTGAAACTATCTCGCCTGACCGCATTCCTGTCTGCTCTGCAATAAACATACACAAAGCCACCTGTGAATCGTCTGTAACGCATTTTTCATGTGCATCATAGCCCAATGTATCAGCCATAATAGAAAACTCGTCAGGGCTTATTAAACGCTTCCTGTGAGGGTTATCTGATGGCCTTTTCACATCATCTAGCGGATTATTTTCAATCCATTGCCATTCTTTACGCGCAATCTCAAATACAGCGTTGAGTAAAACCATTTCCCTGCGTATGGTAGAGCCTTGCAGTTTAGAGCTATCACGCCACTTGGCTATGTCTGCTGGTACGATAGATGCGATAGGTTTACTGGAAAATTCAAGCTCACGCTTGAACTTGTTTAAACGGATTTCTTCCCACCGGTTCTTGCAAACCTTCGCATAATCGTCTAAAGCTTCACTAAATAGATGCTTGTCAGCCTCAAACTTTCCTGCTTCCATAGCATAAGCCCATTCAACTGCTTTGGCCTTGAGCTTGAATGTTTTGGACTTGCGCTTGCGAACTCCTGCTATGGTTACATAGACTTGAGCTTCCCAGCTATTACACACCTTGCGAAACGTTGCCATTTACTGTGAATTTTCCAGTATATTGCTGTATAATTAACGAAGCCACAAAGAACTACTAATTCAATGTGGCCTCTAATCACTTCACCTTTCTGAGAGGTTACACATGACTGCACCAATTCTAACGCAAGAAGAATTAAAATCAAAACTTTATTACAATCCTGAAACAGGGATTTTTACTCGATTAAACAATTCAACTCCAAAATATACTTGGAAAGTAACTGGTTCAGATGATGGCAGAGGTTATATCCAAATTGGTGTTAATGGGAAAGTCTATAGGGCACATCGCCTAGCTTGGCTATACGTATATGGTGAATGGCCTAAATATCAAATAGACCATATCAATGGAAATAAAAAAGATAATAGTATTTATAACCTACAAGATGTAACTACAAAGATAAATTTACAAAGATTTAGGAATGTAAGTAAAAGTTCTACGTCAGGATTGCTTGGGGTAAGTTGGGATTGTTTAAAGAATAAATGGGCTGCATATATTACCCGTGATGGTAAAAGAAAAAGAGTGGGATTTTTTAAAGATAAGCATAAAGCACATGAAGCATATTTATTAGAAAAGAGCAGGTTAAATGGGTATTAAATTCCTGCTATTTCTCCCACTTTTGTTTGTGGAATTATATGTATAAAGGTGTTTTTATGGGTAATTTATTTTTACATCGTAGCTAAGTCATTGATGTATATAGGTGTGTATTTTGACAAAAAACTGGATAAAACGCTCGGATTATCTTCTGGGCACCAAGTTTGTAGTATTCATGCGGTATTCAAGAGCTTTCCTGCGATTTTCCCACTATTCAGTTAAATGTACATAAATTTGCATTTCATATACATATAATTTTAATGTGTATATATTTTACGGTTTTATATACATATCACTTGCAAGTAACAAGCTCACAGACTGAATCACCCCACTTACGCAGCGCATTAAAATCACTGGTGGTTATTGTACACGCATCTTTCAGCGTTTGATATTGTCCAGCAAGGGTTGAGTAGTGCTCTCGCCATACTTCGGTATTTCCTTCGGTATCGCTTGGGGATGTGGGCACTCCAAAGGTATCTGCGGCGAGTTTGTCGCGCAGCTGCTTACGCAAATCAGCAATAGTAACGGCATCATTCTTGTTACGTTTTGAATAATCATTTTTAATAGCCTCTAGTTCTTTAGCGTGTAAGTAGTTAAGTTCGGTAACATCTTTAGCATGTGCGCTCTCTTTGATACGGTTCTCAACTAGTCGCAGGTTATATGCCTGTTTATCTGCTTCCAGATGCGCCGTAAACGCTGTTTTCTCGGTGATGTAGGCGTTTCTGTACCATAGTACAAGTAAACATAATGCCAGAAAGGTAAACTCAAGCCAGTGAGCGATTATGAACTGTGTAACGTTACGCAGTACACCGCCGATACGAAGCAGCCATAGTAGAATCATAATGTCGGCTTCACTGGAACACCCTTTTCAGGGTCAACAAGAAAGTAATTGGCAGGAAGGATTGTTGTGTCCCCACGATACCACTGAATCTTAATATCGTTCTCGTTCTCTTTCTTATAGCAGCCAATCAGCTTTTGACCGTCTGAACGTGATGCAATCGCCGCCCAATCGTATTGCTGTTTAACACCAATGATAGGACACGGTACGTTAGAGATAGTGATAATCACATTCTCGTTGTATTTGTAGTGCAGGTATTTGACATCTGCTTGTGCTGATGTAGCAATAAATCCTAATGCAAGTAACAAGTATTTCATGTTAGTTCACCTCGTCTAGTTCAACATACAATTCCATATCATCGCCATCAATCTCGATAGCACCGCAATCAAAGTTAAACCTTACATATCCTTCGTCACCGTATATCTCTACACCTAGCAATGTCTGTCCTACCATTGCTTCTAGCATTGATTCTGCACGTTCAGTCATGATTTACCTTTCTTTAGGCATTAAAAAAGCCCACTTTCGTGAGCTTGTTGTGCTTCTTCTATTCGCTTTCGTGCTATATCTAGGTATTCTTCACTTATTTCTATGCCAATAAATTTCCTATTTAATAGTTTGGCCATTTTCCCAGTAGTACCGCTACCAAGAAAACAATCCAATACAGTATCACCTTCATTCGACCATGAAATAATATGCCTTTTAGATAATTCATCTGGGAATATTGCAGGATGCTGATAAGCAATTTTATCTTTTGTTGTTCTCATAAATCCTGTATTTATAAGCCAAACATTGTCCATCTTCCTATTTTCTTTGCCTTTTTCATATTTCATACTTGATGTAGTACCATCAGAATTTCTTGTTGTTGATATTTCTTTAGTGTCTTTTTTCCATACTGTTTTTTGTGTCTGTATATTTGTTGTTTTTGGCTTACCTTTAGATAAAACAAACATATATTCAAACTGCTGATAATATCTATTTGAAGGTGGAAAAGGATAACTGTTTTTCTGATAAATCATTGTGTCGTGAACATTGAATCCAATATCTTTAAAATACAATGCTTGCTTAAAAGACGTTAAATTTTCACTTCCATTTTTATCATGGGAATCACCTACTACCCATACAACAACACCACCATTTTTAGTTACCCTGTATAACTCTTTTGCTATACCTTCAAAATCAAAAGAATATCCGTTATATGTACGCAAATTATCATAAGGTGGACTTGTTACGGTTAAATCAATACTTGCATCAGGAATTGATTTCATAACTTCCAAACAATCACCAAGTTTTAAATCAATCATTAATAATTTTCCTTAATATAAGAAAGTGGCACCGCACATTCATCAAATTCACCGTCATTGCAGTTGTGCAGCAGGTAGAGACCACGCCAATGAATGTTTCCCTGCTCGCCTAGGTAGTCTTCATTGTGTTCATAACAGGAACCGATAATCAGGCTAGTCATGCCCTTTCCATCCGCACGTTTACCGAATGCAATCTGTCTGCCCTGCTGGTGTCCTGCTATGCAGCTCATGTGCTGTTTAGTAAGTAATGCCTGAGCTGTGGTAATAGGTCTTCCCATCGTGCCAGAAGTGAAGTAATGGCTAAATGCGATGCCTTCAATCATCACTACTTTCAGGAAAGGCATTACTTCCCAGTCTTGGTAGGGAAGGTCATCCGTGCTGATTAGTCCGTCTAGCTTTCTATCTTCATTTACTGCGCGATTGATGCGGTTTTCATGGTTGCCGAGCGTCAACACCATGCGCGGTTTGTATTGCTTCTCTTTAAACTTCTTTTGCCGTTCGTTGTACTTATAAATAGGCGTTAAAAGCGCATCCATAGCCTCTCTAGCCGCCCATATATCTTTCTGGTAGCTACGCCCTTCAAATGACTTCAATCCCCTGTCATACGTGCTTAAACTTTCCATGTCCGCAAAGTCGCCAATATTCACAATGACGTCTGGCTGCTTAGCTAGAATGTAGTTACCAATACTGGTTAAGAATGAAAAATCGTTACCTGGCTTTGCTTGTACATCTGGCAATACAAGTATTTTTGTCATGTCTACACGAAAGGTCTATAACTAGCCTTGCCCTTGTTATCAAAGAGTGCGTTCAATGTTTGCTGTCTTAACTGTGGGTCAAAGGATATATGCACCCATACCCCTTCGCAGATACATTGGTCGTATTTAATTCCGCTGTCTTTAATCTTAGCCACAATATCCACTGGCTTACCAAATGCAGGAGATTTGAAGTCAGCAGCAAAGCCTAGACAATGGGCACTGTTAGCAGAACCACCGATGAACCTGTTGAGTGTCGGTGAACGATAGCCACTTGTGATGAATATCGGATTGCCCAGCAATGCCCTGACCTTTTCTAATCCATCTGCTAACAGTTTCATGTTGCCTATTGCATTAGGACTGGGTATATTTTTTATACCTGCACGCAATGAGGCATCTGATAAGACGAGTTCCTCATACGTGAAATGCTCTGATAGTTTCATCGGTCTGCACTCCTGCGTTTAGGCTTTGTACAATAAGCGGTGCAGAGATTAGCGGCTAGATACGTCAATATTCCAATCTCAACGAATAACGAATGTTTGCCTGAATATTCAACCAAAGCCCCCACCGCGATAAAGCCGATAGCCACTTTCTTGAGTATGTTGTCAGTGTGTATCTTCGGGCTTAGTTCCACAGCGATACACGCGCCAAATAGAGCTAAATAAAGCATTAGTCAGTCCATTTCTTACGCAAGCCTTCAACCGCTAAAGGTAACTGCGTGAATATGTTGGTAATGGTTGCCATGCCTAGCAGGCCAATGGTCAATTTGATAGCGTCTGCAATCAGTCCGTGAGCATCTATCTTGCTGTACTCGATAGCAGCCCCGCCAATGTAATGCGCTAGAGCTATTCCTGATAAAAACACAAAGAACAGTTCCCACCGTTTCATCGCTGCTGTTTTTTCCTTGCTAACGTAGAGTGATAGAAGTGAACCGATAGCGGCTGGTATAGTTGCGCCTGCCCACGCTTTGACTGCGATTAAATATTCCATTAGTGGCCTTTCTAGTCATGGTTTTTATTGTTGTTATTTCGTGCCTCTTGATGGGCTTATTGATACGATATATTGATAGCACCTGCATCAAATGCATCAGTGCCGTTTGATGTTGTTATTCTGATTTGTGTTAGAGGCGCACCTAATGCAATGGAACCTGCAACCATTCCTATTTGAGCAGTGTTACTACCTCCGACTAATCCATTCCCAACCCATGTATCAGTTCCATATAAATTAAAAGTAATTGAGCCATGACGTACAGTTGCAGCCGCAGATAATGAGCCTGCCTCAACCTGAAACCCAGTGGTATTATTTGCTACAGCAGTGCCTACGCCATTGCCGCCAATAGTTCCTGTTAAATATCCAGTAGCTATAATTCCTGCTGCTGTGCCTAGCCTGATAACAACTGGGGAACTGCCGTTAGTCGATACGCCTAATAACATTAACGTCACTGATTTAGCCGTATTAGGGATGCCTGAAATATCAACTGTCACACCTGATGTTGTAGCTTGCGCTGTTCCAGTTGTTATCGCGCCAATATGCTGCAATGCTTGACCGCCAGCACCTTGAATTTTGCTAGGGGCAGTAGCCCATGTGCCTGCTGTGGCCTGTGTAGATTCAACATAACCAACAATCCTGAACGGAACGCTTGCCCTGGCTGTAGTTGAATAGATGACATTGGCACTATCTGCTGCCCCTGCCCCGCCTTCTGCCGTTGTACTGATAAGCGTTGTTTCATCAAGATTATTCCCGCCTGCAATGTTTACAACTGCCAATTCAACTGTACCCGCATTATCAATAGCCAACACTGCAAGCAATGACTGCGTTGCACTGACAGTGCCTAGCGTTGAGCCGCTTGAAACCACTACGCTGATAGGGCTGGCAATCTGTCTAGTATTGACTGTACCGCTACCTAATGTTGCTGACCTGAAATCAATGTTAGTGGCATTTAATGTGATTGTGAGCGCACTTGAACCTACGATGGCTGTGATAGGCTGAATTTTGCTTGATATGATTTGCTGTGTAACTGCATAGCCATTAGCTTTCTTGATTGCAACTGTAAATGTTGAAGTGGTGACTGCTGTGATAGTCAGCTCATCGCCTGCTTCTATCGTGTAGTTTGCTGCGCCCTGCACGCTGATACTGCCGCCATGTGTAATGATAGTGCCAGCAGCAGGGTAAACGATGCGCTGTGAGCCTGCCTGTGATGCCGCAGGGAATGCAGTGATAGTCGGCGTGCCTGACCAATCCTGTACATTGGTGCTGGCCCATAGTGGCGTGGTCGTAGCAGTCGCGGCAACTGCCATGCGTGAATAATTGATTGTCGGCAATGAGCCATTGGTAGCAGTAATCAGGCCAAGACTGACGGAACTGATACCTGCATCAATCGCGCCTGTATCGGTCTTGACGGTGATAGTCGTTACTGCACCGTAAGCACTAGCTGTTATGGTTCCATAAATGGTACCAGCAGATACTAGCAGCTTAATTCTGCGGCCTACGTGAAATGCCGTTGTCTGGTCGCCAGTTAATGTAAACTGTGTAGCATTAACATAAGTAGGCGTTAAGCCGCTTACAAGCCATTGGTCAACGCTAGATATTGTATCATTCACCCCTCTTATGTTATCTTCAGTGACTACCACAGCGCCTAAGTCTGTGGTCAGTACAAGCTTATAGCCTGCGCCTGAAGTCAGCCATATCTGGCTAGGTGGTTCACCCCTTGCATTCAGTACAATCGGGTTGGCTTGCGGTACGTCCCCCAAAGATGTAGTATAAGTGGCTAACGGTGTACTTGAACCTTCTGCATAAGTGTATATCTTATAGCCAGAGGCCAGCGTACCGTCACTTTTAAATTGCGTGCCGTTGAATATCGGTGATAGATTTACAGACATATTTTATCCAATAAAAAAGCCGCACTAAGGCGGCTAGGGGTTGCTATGGAATTCACACAAATAGCATTACAAGGTATTGCATCTGTCGTTGGTGTAGCTTTATACGGCTTTCTATTGTCTTACAGCCCCAGACGTAACCCCAAGAGTGCCACCAACAAGAAGCTTGGAAAGAAGATTAGATACTTTAGGGTCAACGGTGGCAGCAGTCGTTGGAACATTAGCCGCCAGCGCAGACTTAACAGCACTGCCGTTATTGATGGTAGTTTTAGCCGCGTCAGCGAGTGAAACCACAGCAGGAACGCCAGGAATCTTTTTCAATAAATTCACAAGTGCTGCTGATGTGCCAGAGTAATTTACAGGCGCATTAGATGGTGTACTGCCACGATATGCCGCCACACGCTCAATTGTCTTTAACTGACTAATTTCATCTTTAGTAAAGAATGCTGCAAGCTTATCTGTACCAAACTTGTTAAGTTCATTGCCAAATCTTTCTGCAGCAATTGCTTTATCACCTGCCGCATTGTTACCAAATGCAGCCTTATACAATGATGCGCCTATTTGCGCTCTTGCTTGGTCATACGCACTCTTATCAGTAGTCTTGAGCAATGATGCCAGTTTATTGACTTCTTCCGTCTTGCCGTTGACAATGAACTTCTGCACAAAGTCATCAGGCGCTATATCACCATTAGATGCCGCCTTTAGTGCTGGGATAGCATCTTGCATTCTGAAACGTTCTGCCGCAGCTTTAACTGCTGGGGCATAAGGGCCACCAGATGAATCAACGCTTAATACTGCGTTCTTAACTGATTGAGACAACTTATCCAATGCTAGATTAGTGGCACGGTCTGTGCCCCTGTTATCGCTGATGACTTTAAGAATCTTGTCAGCACCTTCAATGGTGAACTGTTTTAATTGTTTGCCATCTTCAAGCCCTAACTGTCTAAACTGGTTACGAACGCCAGCAGGAACCTTGTCAGCAAAGTTATCCAATACAGCGGCATAGTCCTGTGCCAGATTTTGCAGTGGCACGTCTAAATCCTTGCCAGCAGAATTACGTGCTTGCGTATAAAGATTAGTGACGTTCTTTCTCAATGCTTCATCAGTGTTCTTTAATGTGCCTGATAGTTGAGCGCCAGCAGGGTATGCTTCCAATGCGCCATCTTTCAATGCGCCTACCTTGTTTTGCAGGATTTGTGCTTGCTGGTCATAGCGCATCTGAATAGGTTCACCAACGCCATTCACGCCACGCAGATTCATTTCACGCGCAAACTTGATAGGGTCTCGTGTTATCTGCCCTTCTGTGCCTTGCATACCAAGTGCATCAAAATCAGCTTTACGGAATGCAGACGCAACATCAAGATTTTTTCCACCGCGCAGGCTATCCGCTACTTGCTGGCGTATGTTTTGCAGGATAGTTGGGTCAATATCATTGATGTTTTGCTTAACTTCTGTCAGCGCATTAGTGATAGCCTTATCAACATCAGCCTGACTTACATTGGCGGTATTAGACAATCTAACTTTGTTTACCGCATTGCCTACAACATCGGCAAGTTTGCCAGCTACAGGGGCCATTACAGCACCAGCTACAGCCCCGCCTCCTGTCTGCATGGCTTTAGTGCCAAAGAAGTTATCACCGCTAGCAACAGGGGCAGTCAATCCACCAATCGCGCCAACTTGAGCGCCTTGCAAAGCCCTTGCACCTGTAGTTGCAGCCTGCCCAAAGCGTGAAGCCATGATAAGATTTGCAGGGCTTCCAACATTACCAGCCAATCTAAGCCAATCCACGCCATCCCTGCCAACTGCATTACGGTCTGTATTGATTTCAGATTCTTTGTTAGCAATAGCCTTGTTTACTTTATCACCCTGCCCTAAAAGGTTTGCCCCTAATTGTAATGCCCCTACACTAGGGTCTGCCATGCCAGCAACAAAGCTCTTTACTTTGCTTTCTGTTTCAGGTGATATGATATTTGGCAGTTTAGCCAATTTATCTTCTATCCAGTTAGGGGATGATACTTGCTTTAATTTTGCAGGCTGTGCTGTCGGTTGCGCTTTTGATTGTGTTTGAGCGTATGAGATTAGCTGTTCTTCTGTCGCATCATCAGGGGCTGTAATTTCATAGTTAGTTCCATCAGGTGCTGTGATTCTGAATTTTGCCATTATGGAACCCTCTTAATTGACCATCCTGTATTAGTCGGCATAGATTCATTTTTAGGCATAAAATTTTGCTTTGTAGAATCTTTGCCTGTCGCAGTTAATAAACCTTCCAATTCTTTCTGCCTATTATCTGCTTTTTGTTTAATCACGCGCTCTGAATCTCCAATTGTAGGGAAATACTGCTTATAAGCATTTTCAAATTCTGACGGGCTGATAGATGCGCCTGATTCTTTACGCAATACAGCATTTACAAAATCTCGTTGTGCCTGTTCCACTTGCTGCTCGTTAGGGCCAAGCATAGTGTTACCTGCGGCCCCTAATGCTGCACCAATCCCCCATATACCTTCTGCCCCACGTTTGGCACCAAGTTTACCTACTGAGTATTTACCTTGCAGGTCATTCAGTATTTTGTTTGATTCATTGGCCCTGCCATAGAAAATGTTAGCGTTAGACTGTGATTCGTTCATGTTCTTTGCTTTGTCAGCAGGGCCGCCAGGGATAGGAATCAGGCTTGAACCGTCTGCACTCCATTGATAGCCATTAGGTGCCTTGCCTAGCTGGTTAGTCTCTTTAGCCCTTGCATCAGCCAAGTTCTGACCGCGCATCTGTACCGCACGATTTGCTGCACCTTCAGCCGCCTGCCTGAAATTAGATGCGATACTGTCAGGGCTTTGTGAGTTTGCCATTGTGTTAAGCACTTTCACCTGACCTGTTACAGGGTCAACGGATTGCGTCACATGAGAGCCGCCAAGATTCTGCGTATCAATCTTAGGTAACTGGTCTTTGGCTGCCAGTGCTGATTGATAGTGCTGTGCTGCCCATGCTGAAATGCCTGCTGGGTCTTGCGGTACTGATTTATGCGCCTGCGCTGCTTCCTCTGGGCTTAATGCCCCGATACTGGCTAACTGGTCAATCGCACCGTGTGCGTTTTCAGGTGTAGGATTATTTTTCACATAGCCAGCAGCCTGACCGAACAAATCAGCTTTTTTGTGCGCTGTCTCAATGGCTTTGGCTTGTATCTCGCTTTGGTTCTTAGCTTGTTCTCCTTTGAATTTATCCGCATCAAATCCCTGCTTTACATATCCTTGACCACGCAACTGTTCACCTGTGGCATTCGGGTTCTGTCTGTAATAGTCTTTGAGTGCATCTTCTTCCGCACGTTGACGCTGATAATCCTGCATCTTCATCTGCGCCTCTTGATTGCCAAGCAGCAAGGACTGTAATTTTGAGGCATTTGCAGCACGCTCATCACCGCTCATGATTTTGGGAGGCTGTACGCCCAGTATGATATTCGCATCAAGTGCCATATATTTTCCTTAGTTCCAGATTATGCCAGTGCCGCCTGCGCCATTCGTACCCACTGGGCCGCTGCCATAAGCATTCGGCGTATAGCCCCAGTTCTGGTTCGCCACGCCTGCCATTGCATTTGACCATGCGTTATTAGCACCGATAATGCCAGCACTACGCGCATTCCCTGCACTTTGCAGAATGTTGGATATGTTGTTAGCGGATTGTTGCCCAGCCTGTACGCCTGTGTTGGTTGCAGTCTGTCCAACACCAGCAACGCCAGCCAGTTTGTTGTAGATGCCGTTGTTGTCTGCGGTATAGCGGTTGTAAGCGTCATTGGCTTTGGTTGAGCCATAGTCATTGGCGTAGCGCGTCAGCTCTTTCAGGACTGCACCGCTATCACTTGAGCCACTGGCCCTTGCCCTCGCATCAATAGAGCCTGTGCCCTGATCTAAGCCAAATTTAAGTCCGTTCTGATATACCACGTCATTGTTTAAATCATTCTGGTCAAACTTTTTGAGCAATGAGCCGAAGGTGCTGTCTTTTTGTTTTGCAGGATTGTCAGCATTGTATTTATTCAGATAGTCTTGATAGCTCCCATTTCTATTTGCCCATGCCCCATTGCCAGTTCCTGTATTTGTTTTAAATCCAAACAGGTCATGCTGTATAGGAGACCTGCCTACATCAGGATTAGAGAAAATGTTATATGGCGTACCGTTCCAGTTACCACTATATGAACCATATGGATTATTCTGTTTATTCCACTCAGCTTCAGATAGTGGCGTGCCGCTTGAGCCATTTGCAGGAACATCCAATCCAAGCAGATAGGCAAGTTTATTAACACCTGATGCGCCAGCTTCACGGTATGGCTGCAAGTCCTGACGGTTAAGGTCATACTCACGCCTTTGTTCTGCCGCCGCATCTGCTGCCGCTTGCGCCTGTGCGTCTGCGGCATCACTGGCAGCACTTGAACCCATCGCACCGCCAATGATGGATGCGCCAGCACTTACCACTGAGCCTACATCGTTATAGCCAGGGTGAGGCATTAAACGATTAAATCTATTATTAAACATATTTAAAATCCTCTTTTTTCATCGTCAAATGCCATCCAGTTTCATCTTCATGGTCTAGTTTCCACCCCATACGCAAATCAAACAAAAGCGCATCTGGCTTTGTTTTCATAATAGATGTAGTGATTGTTTCAAACTGATTGAACATAAAAAAAGCCACTTCTCTGAGCGGCTTTCTTAAAAATACTTTTCTGCGGTAATGGCTGAACACATGGATATGCATATCATTTTCAAGCGCCATGATTGCACCCCATTCATACTGCCATATCTTACAAAGCGCCAGAAACGCTTTAAAATCATCTACTGATGCATGTGTATTGCTTAACTGTAAATCGTGCGCCAGGGCATCAATAAAGCTCATACAGCAGCCCCTGCTGCGTTATGCCATATTACAGGGCTGACGCTATGCACGAACACTGGATAGCCGAGCGTTGTGTCATAGTATTGCTGGCCTACCATCAGGAATTGTGTCGGCCTGTTGGCAGTAGTCCCACTTTGGGAGTTCCAGTTGATGTAATTACGTACATTGATAAAGAACGTGTACCAGTTACGGTCTACTGAATCACCGTTCTGTACAGGCTGGTTCTGTGTAGGCTGCGTGACGTTCATAGCATATCTACCCATGCACCAATAATCACTACTTTTACTGGGTCAGTGATACGTGCAGTCACCACAAAATCACGCGCTGCACCAAGTCTATTCCATATCACACGCGCAATATAAGAGCCTATCTTGCCAAGTGCCGCCCATCTTTCAACTGGCGCAGTCCTGCCACCGTTCTTTGATATTTTCAGCATGACTTGAGGATTAGAGCCTTGACCGTTCACCAGCCCTACGCCAGTTTCCATATCCAGCCAGATGCGGCCTATTGAGTGATATTTTTCATCAAATATATGGCGTGATGACATTTCACGTACGATAGGTGCGCCATTGTCGGTATAAGTGTTAGCGTTAATCGTGTATATATTGCCGTTAGAATAGTCATACACTAGGACTTTGCTCACTACCGTAAACGTGTTGGCAAAGTTGCCTAGATACTGGGATTGTGTCAATCCGCTGCTTAGTTTTGACCATAGATTGGTAGAGCCATCGTATAGCCATGACTTGCCCACAGTCGGGAAGTTAAGCACGTACATTGGATGACCACCCAGCATGTACGAATAGCCTGATGCGTTTGATATATCGCCGTAGCTGTCAAACGTGTTGCTTATCTCTTGGTTTGATACTTCCTGCGGTGTGTATCCATTCAATACCAGCACCTGTGTTTTACCCATGCGGTTACGGCCTAAATAGATGATAGAGCCGTTCATCTTTGCCACACTATTGACCGCAGCCAAGCCCCATTCAATCACCGCCTGACGTACAAATGGCAGGTCTAATGCGCCTGAGTTAGAGTGAAACTCAGTGGTCACGTCACCGAATAAAACCAGTTCACGGTTGTCGTTATATACGCGCACTATCTTGTCAGGGTTAGCTTCTGCTGATGCAAAGTTCAATGCGCTGTAAGTCAGGCCATCGGTTGACCATGAATAACGGCCCCACTTGGTTTTATCCGTAGAGCCGCGCTGGTCAGTGATGAAATAGCCATCAATCCATGTGTTCGTCTGTGCAGGCACAAAATTAACGTCTGTAATCTTGGTAAACACGTTAGTGGTCGTGTTGTAGGTGTAGCCAAATGAGCCATCAACGATTTGTATTGTGTTGCCGTTATTGGTCATCGAGACACGGCCTGCTGTTGTGTCCAGCGTGCCACGATTGACTGCTACAGCAGCGTTGTTTACTTCCCACAATGTACCGCGATGCACTACATAGTTATAGTCGCCCAATTCCATGCCGCCACGTACAGGGCTGTCTCCAAATGAGGTGAACAGGTCAAGTCCTGGCGTACCGTAGGCAATCACTTTGCTTTTATCTTCATCTGTTACAAATTCAAGATAAAGATTAGTGCGTGATTCAGCTGTGACTGATACCGATTTGCTGGTTTGACCAATGCCAAATAGCGGATAGCGCATTAGTAACCACCGATAAATGCGGCAATATTGCCGCCATGACGGTTTAAAAGCATTCCATCAACACTGAGCAATGGGATAACGTTATTCGTGCGTTGCAGGGCTTTAAATGAGTTTCTAGCGGCATTGATAGTGATAGGCGATACCACTACGCCAGGATATTGAGGGGCAATGTTGACTGCAAGATTCTTGATTAACGCTTCTTCATAGCCAGGCGGCATGAGTAAGGTGGTGGCAAGGGTTGCAAAGCTGTTGACGATGTTCAATACGCGCATATTCAGCGTACAGTTAGAGGCTAAAGGCCATGTGTACACTGTGCCATTAGGCATTGTGCCTGCGTAATAGATGTATGTAGGATAAGAGCCGAATGCGCCCTTATAGGTGATGCTGTCATATTCAATGTTGCTGATGACTTTTACAGGATAAGTGATGCCGTTTAGGTCAACGGTTGCAGTCTCGATGTCAATCGGCCTGTCAGCGATAACGTCACCTGTAGGGCCAATGGTGAAACTTGGTGCTGTGGTCATGGCGCGTGACACTGTATTTGCCACATATGCGAAGGCTTGGTCATTACTCCACAATTCCATCAAACGGTTCAATGCGCGTAAGGCATCGTCAGCCATTGATGCTGATGGTGTTTCATCCTCGCCAAGCACGCCAATCTCTTTGAGCGCGTCATATACAATGGTTTGAGCAGTCGCCATATATCCTCCAGTAATCTTTATTGCAGAGCCTCGTAAGAAGCCCTGCTAAAAAACTACTAAGCCTTCTGTGCAGTCAAGCCTGATGGGTTCAGGATAATCCAGTCTACATAAGTGTCAGCCGTTGCGTTGGCTGTACCGTAGATAGTGAATGAACCAGCAGCAGGCAAGATACGTTCAACACGTAGCAAAGTACCGTCAGCCGCAGCTTGCGCCACTACTGCAAAAATCTTGCTGTTAGCATCCACTTGGCTGTTGGTAACAACCACTGAAGATGCACCAGCAGCGATTGCCACAGTGCCTGAGTTAAGGTTATTGGTTTGAGCGCCATTGGTCAGTGCAGCACTTGATGTGGTTGCAAAGCCTTGAGCAATTAAAGCAGCCTCTACCTGAGTAGTAAGCTTGACTACTGAGCCAGCAGCTAAGCCAGCGTAGCCTTTTGATAAAGCGATGGTCATATTTATTCCTTAAAGTAAAAAAGCCCCGAAGGGCTTAATTGATTACAAAGCGTATTTAACTGCTAGCTCTGGGTAAGTGGCAGCAAAGCCAAACAAGATATCGATACGCATAATTGAATTATCATTGATGCCATCGTAGAACTCGGTTACTTTCAAGTTCAGGCCTTTGTAGCTTTCTTGAGCAACGTCAATCACGCCTTTACCGCCTGGAGGGGCCCACAATGGCACTGATGCCAAAGTGAATGCATCTTTGTGGTAGCCAACTGAGCAGCTATAGTTAGTTGATGCAGCACCGAAGATAACGAAAGGCTGACCAGTAGTAGGTGATGCTGTTACGTTCTGGAATGCGCCTGATGTTACGATTGCTGGGCTGATTGGCAATGATGTTGCGCCTTGAGCCACGTCAGCAGTAATCACGAATTGAGCTAATACGCCAGTAGACTGACGTGATTGTGGGTTTACAGCATACACGCCAGGCAATGTAATAACAGTACCCTTAGTGATAGTGCCAGCACCTGTCGCTGCTACAGTAATAGTCGCCCCTGTCTGGTTTGCACCGTTCACGTTTGAAGCTGTACCTGCACCGTTTGAGTGTGTTGCCACGTTCTGGTCCATTGCATAGCTAAGGCCTAATGAATCAACCATCACGCCCGAGCCAAATTGCTTACTGATTTGTGATTGACCATTAAACAGGCCTGCAAAGCCAGTTACGAAGTTAGCATTCAATGCTGGTGACAAAGCCAATGAACGTTGACGGTCGCGCGGTGCGCCCATTTCATCCAGTCTGCGGTTGATATCAGTTACAGCACCGATTGCCAAAGCTTGTGTATTTGGTGATGCGTAAGTTGAGTTCAATGCGTTAAACACTGATGTACGAGCCAAGTCCAAGCCCTGACGGTCAATCTCGTTGGCTACGGTTGCCATTGCTGCTTGAAGTTTTGATTCAAGTTTAGTCAATGACAAAGTACGCTCTGCACTTGTAAAGTTCAGGTCAGTACCGCCTTGAGACAGTGTCAATGGGATTGTGCTTTCAGTGGTTGACTGTGGCACTGCAACACGGCCTGCACGATATGTGTAGCGTGGTGGTTTTTTGATGTTGATGGTAGAACCAGGAGCGTAACCACGTGACATATTGCCAGTGAATTCATCTTCCCAGTCGCGGTTTACATTGGCAGAAAAGCCCAACATATTTTCTAAAATTGCCAGTGATTCTTTCGCAACCACTGAGCAGGTGACTAAACTATTAGACATATTGATTTCCTTTGCGCTTCACAGCGTTAAAATGAGGATGCTCGGCGCTTCACAGCGTTAGAGCGTTAAACTATCGTGCCCACTGTGCGCCTTGTTGCTTGCGGTATGCAGCGTATTCTTCCATTGACATTTTATTAACGTCATTATTGGTAGAACCGCCTCGCGTACCGATTGGCTTAATAGGTGCTGGGGCATTGCTTACTTTTGGGGCAGAAGCTAACTTAGCTTCAATCTTGCCAATTTCTACTGCTTGGCGTGATGGACTGAGGCTAATAATCCGTTCCACTTCTTCTGGGTTTGCTGACAAGTGCGCCATCAACTTAGCTGGAACATCACTATCAATCAGAGCTTCCGCAATGGTTTTAGTAAGCGGTAACTCGTCAAAGGCTTCACGGTCAAAGCCATCAATCTTTTCTGCTTCCGCATAGATAGATTCAGTCTTCTGGGTGATAGTCTTGTGTTGCTCCTGTTGCTGTTGTTGCTGGTATTGCTTGTTAGCTTGCCCTAGCTTCCATTCGGTCATGGCTTCAACGTAGTCATCCACATTCGCAAAGTCTGCTTGTGTTGGTCTATCGCTTGCCTGTCTTGCTGGTTGCGGTTGTTGAGGTGGCGCGAACCGTTCTAAAGTCTCACGATAGGCTTTTAATGCCCTACGCTCTGCTTTAGCTTCTGCTTTCGCTTTCTCTTTCTGAATGATTTCGTTAAGTTCAGCTTGTGTGAACTTCTTATCTTCAGCCTGACTAGATTCATCCTTCGGAGTGTCAGTGCCTTCCGTTGGAGCCGCTAAGTTTTCTGGATTAGCTTCCAGTGGTTTATCTTCATTGCTTACAATAGCCGTGTCTTGGCCTGTCTCTAGTTCTGACATCTTGTGTTTCCTTTCAGCGCATCACTGCGTATGAAGACCAGGGTTAAAGCCACCCAGTAGGCTTTACTGCTAAAGTTGTCTGATGTTATGCAATACCACAAATACATACAAAACCACCAATGCGACAAGTACAGGCAATGCCGCAAATCCTGCGTAATATCCAAATACAGTGGTAATAATTGCTTTCAGTGCCAGATAGCCATCAACGGTTAATACATTCATCACTTTACGTGCCAGTCGGTTCACCTCGATACCGCCCTTAGCGAGTACAGTGCGCGTTGTGTACCAGTCACCAATCTGTAATAAGCCTAAGATGACAGTCAGCACGATTACAATAGCCTGCTCACTCATGCGAATATCCTATCTGGTGATTTTGGGAATGTTTCATAAGGCAGAAATGCGTCAGTTTCAGCACCGCGTAAATTAACGTGCCAGCCTTGCACTGCTACATCGTTCTTGTAAACTGTGCCGATTACATCAATGCTGTAAGCTTCCAAGCCATCTAATACTTTGGTAGCTTCGGCTTCATCGGTGAATTTTAAGAAGTAGTCCATGAGTTATCCTAGGAGGTCAGAGATTGAAGCGTTGAATTTGGTAAGCGTGTACTGTAGTAGCTGATTTGTTTGATATGTCCGTTTAAATATGAATTATCAAATAATCTAAGTTGCACTATATTTGCTGGCATTGTTGTCATTGCAGTTGATGTTTGAACTGTGCCATTATTAACTACAGCCGCAACTGAGCCAGCAGTTAAACCTGTAGCAAATTTAAAATAAGTATTAGCTGTAAAAGTAGTTAACGAGCTTAAAATATAATTATTAACAGTATTGGTGTAATTAAATGTCCTTATATTAGTTCCTGTATCCATATTTACTTTATTTGTAATACCTCCAAGTAAATCAGATATAGAAAAAACAGTGTAATTACCAGACGTGTTTGCTGAATAACAATCAAATGTAGTTAATAGTGACCATTGGTTTGGGTTATACCAACTAAAGAAGTTACTACCAACAATCGTAGCCACATCAGCCGTACGTGTTACTTGACTGCCTGCTGTAGGGATAAAGCTGGTTGCAAATGCGCCTATCTCTAACTGTGCATATTGCACTGTACCTGTCACTGTGAGCGTTAAACTTCCTGCTGTCGGCGTGAATGTCAGTGTCTTGCGTGTAGGGTATGCACCTGTTCCTGTTACCGTCGCAGAAGCAGTTCCGCTTAATACAATCTGACCTGTGCCGTAGAATGACAGCGTATGTGCTACTGCTGTAACGGTTACGCTCTGTGTGGCTAGGTTTGCACCATCAATGGTTGCATTAAGCAGTAAGTTCTGGCGCTGTTCTTCAATCAGCAAGCCTTTAGGCTGTAGCGTTACAGGGTCATAGTCAAAGCGTGGTCCGTAGTAGGCAGCGGCAGAAGGTGCTGCAGCAATGTTTAGTGAGTAAGCGTCTAGTGAGGCTGAATCACCTACCATTGCACCAAAAGCCTGTATCACATCACCGCTGGTTACAATTCTGACGCCAGCAGTCTTAGCACCTGTCGCTGGTGAAGAAGTCACGCTATATCTTGCCCATGTTGATGTAATGGTCTGTGTGGTATAGGTTGCACCACTATCCATCGTCAAGTCAACGTTGCCAGTGCCAGTAACTCTACGCAGCC
>Ga0208508_1000065_pt1 | contig 33194 bp, 46 predicted proteins | sample LakWasMeta1_LOW4_2_FD_183853 | JGI IMG/M metagenome (GOLD analysis project Ga0208508, IMG submission 183853) | Freshwater sediment methanotrophic microbial communities from Lake Washington under simulated oxygen tension - Sediment Metagenome... | ecosystem: Environmental > Aquatic > Freshwater >...
GTACGTTTAAAAGCCTTGCGCCGCCCATGATACTGCCTGACTTGTTTACTGCATCAATGTATTGTTTCTGTCTATCTGTTGCAAAATCTTTTAATACTTCGTCAACGATATTCATGTTTTACACGAAAGGCCGATAAGTAGCCTTGCCCTTGTTGTCAAAGAGTGCATTCAGTGTTTGCTGTCTTTGCTGTTGGTCAAAGGATATGTGTGTCCATGTGCCTTCACAGATAAGCTGGTCGTATTTGATTCCGCTGTCTTTTATCTTGGCTACAATATCTACTGGCTTCATACCTGTACATTTGAAGTCAGCGGCATAACCTTGGCAATGGGCACTACTGGCAGAGCCACCGATGAACCTGTTAAGTGTCGGTGAGCGATACCCACTTGTGATGAATAACGGAATACCTAATAGGCTTCTAACCTCTTCCAATCCTTTTGCCAGCAGCTTGAGGTTTCCTATCTGATTAGGGGATGGGATGTTCTTGATACCAGTACGCAGAGCCGTGTCTGATAGCACCAGTTCCTCATAGGTGAAATGTTCTGATAGCTTCATATCAACCCTTTGTTACTGCTTTAATAAAAGCAGAGACAAGTCCGCCTAATGCAGCACCGCTTCCCCAATCAAGACCAGCGCCCTTAGAACTCATTAAAGCAACCACAAAACCTATGGCTTGCCATGTACTAGGTTCTGCTAAACGGTCAATCATAAAGTTATATGCAATCTTTATTCTGTTCATTTTCCTAACCATTTCTGTACGGTTTTGGTTTCGTAAATTCTGATTGCAGTCCATATAATTGAAAACAATGCAGCTACAGCTGGAAGCCAACCAGCTAATGTTGCAAGCACTCCCCCGATAGATATTGCATCAACGATATGTTTTGCATGTTCGTGTTCCATTAGTGGCCTTTCATGGTCATGATTTATAGTTATTACTTGCCGCAATTAGATGCGGTCATTTAATTATGCGTATTCCCAAACAATAACGATGCCGTCAGCACCTACCGCACCAGCCGCAGTAGAACCTGTTGAATAAGAACCAGATGCGCCGCCGCCGTAAGAAACACCAGCCACGCCTGCTGTAGCGCCAGATGTAGCTGCTGAACTTGCATATTGAGTATTGCCACCTTGACGAATACAAGCTGTAGTTTGTACTTGGTGAGACATACCTGTGCCGCCAGTGAGGTTTATATCCCCACTAGAGCCTGCACCGCCTGCTGTAGTTTTAGGTGCAGCACTAGAGCCTGCCGCGCCAGCACCGCCACCTGTAGCAGAGCAGAACACACCAAATGATGAAGTATTGCCTGTACCGCCTGCATTAGAGCCAGCCGCGCCAGCCGTACCGCCAGTGCCTACGGTTACTGTTTCACTGGCAGCCAGAGCAGATGCCAGTATCTTTTTCATTGAATAGCCGCCGCCGCCGCCACTGCCTGCTACGTTATTAGCAACACCAGCAGAGCCGCCACTACCGCCGCCGCCACCTACTACTTCAACAATCACGAAAGTTGGGTTATTGGTTGCTTTGGTGTAAGCGCCTGTAGTCGTAAAAATCTGATAGCCGATTAAAGCCCCTGCCGCACCAGTTACAGAAAGAGAGCCAGCACTAAGAGAAAGCCCTGTGCCGATTGATATTTCCTCAATAGCACCAGCCGCCGCTGTAGTCCTGCCTAAAAGTTTAGAAGTATTCTGTGTGTAACCTGATGCAGTAATTGAGCCTGATGGGGCTGTGGCAAGGTTGGCAATAGCTTGGGTTGTAACGGTCTTGAGTTTGTCACCATCGCTGGTGTCTTGAATCACTACCTTATCATCAGTCGCCACTGTTACAGCTGCCGCCGTGATATTGATACAAGCAGTTAGAGAGGTAATATCACCGTTTGTACCTGGTCGTGCATAGCCTGCCTGTGGGATGTACCCGACACACTTCCAATTACCAGAACCAAGTGAACGGAACTGTGCCACGTCACCGTTGGCTGTCGTGATATTGGCACTTGTAGGCAGTATCAATGATGTTGCATTATGGGTTAGTGTAAGCGCACCTGTAAAGCGTACTGTACGCACAATGCCTGCTGCAATCGTGCCTAGCCCTGTGATTGTGGTCGTGCCTGTTACGTCTACAAACTCGCCTGTAGCTGCGCCTATGTCTGTGGTAGTAGCAGAGGCAATGTCAGCGCCTTTGGCATTTGTAGTGCGTAAGATGGCCTGAATAGCCCTTAGAAAGTCATCGCCTGCTGTGGGTGATTCGCTGCCTGCTGGTGAGTTTGATGCGGCAGTAACGGATAAATCCGTCATGGTGGTAGGTGTCGCCATATTTATTCCTTATTGCGCTTCACAGCGTTAATAAAAAAGCTAGTATTTCTACTAGCTTGGGTATATGATTATTTGATGGAATTTACAGATGTAATGCTATATAAGATGATTGGATTAGCTGTCATAGCCTTTTTTCTTGGCTTATTCGGCTATCTAAAGTAATCATTGCGCCCCTAATATCGGGAATAATCTAGGCGTAGTTTGCTCTAGTAACCCCTGCACTCTAGGATTAGTAGTCATGCCTGATAGGTTATTCAAGCCTCTAGCTGCCAAAGATTTAGCCATAGCACTACGGTCAAGCGCAAACATGGCATTTTGAGCAAAGTTACTAGGCAATAAAGCCAGTCCTAGCAAGTCTTTATTAGTGTTACGCCCTGCCGCCCTATTCAAGAAATCAATCGTTGTGATGTAGTCCTGAATAGCTTTGTTTTTGCCTTTAATCTCTGGAATTATTTTCTCTACACCCTCTTTAAGACCGCGCCCTAAATCCTTTTGCGCTTCAACTGATGCAGAACCTTGCTCGCCAAATTTACCATTCAATACGCGATAAGTGCCTTTTTTCAATTCATGTGCGACTTGAACAGGTATCTGGTCAGGCCATACAGTAGAAAACTCATCAGCAATATCTTTTATTGATTGAACGTCTTTAGTCGGTGTAGCTTGAGTTGCAAATTTCTTAGTAGAGCTTTGTAGAGCATCTAGAACTTCTTGCTTGCTTACATTGCCTTGAGCATTTGCCACGATATTATTTACATCATTATTAGCAGATGTAATCATGCCTTGCAGCTTTTCAGCACCACCTCTGCTTACATTTAGGCCATTACCTAGCATTACATCAATAGCAGTTTTTACATCTTTAGGGTCTGCCACTGTAGATGGCTTCAATGCGCTTTTCATCAGCCTGTTAGAAAGGCCGCTTAATCCATTACTGATAAGATTACCAGCATAGCCAGCGCCTCCTACTACTGCTGGCGTAGCGCCGCCGATAACAGCACCAACGCCTGCTGATTCAGGATTGACAGCACCAGCACTGGCTGCACCATTGATAGCACCGCCACCGATACGAGTTAAACCGTTAGCAATAGCATTGCCACCTTGACCGCCTAAGTTAAATCCACCGCTTGAGATAGCGTTAGCAAGTCTAGGCGCAACACCGCTTAATGGTTTGGCAATCACACTGCCCATGTTGGATGTTCCTGCGATTTCAGCAGCTATCTTGCCTGTCTTATACAGTCCGCTGTTAGGGTCAGAGCCTACTAAGCTAGTAAGACCTGCATCAATGCCTGCCCTGCGCTGGTTGTTATCTTTCATTGAAAAGAAATCTTCACCGCGTAGCTTTTGGTTAATCATGTCAGCAGGCAGCAGGATAGTTGAGCCGATAGAGCCAGCACCGCGAATAGCACCAGCGCCTAAGTTTTTAGCACCTGTAGCAATCTCTTGGCCTAGTGATGGTGCAGGTTCTGCACTTACATCTTCCCACTTAACAAGTCTTGGGTCTATTTTAGGCGAGGAATCTTCTTCCCATTTAACCAGTCGTGGGTCAATTGGCATATTCAACACTCCCATCTGAATATTGCACTACGTTTTTACCTCCATACTTACCGCGCTTAACTACGGTACGCTGTGGCATAGTTTCATTCTGTGGCATGATATTACCGCCTGCTTTAGATTTAGCGCGATTAACGCCAGCCTGAATCACATCCTGAAAATCCCTTGCCGCCTTTGTAAATTCATTTTCAGATGCAGCCTTATTCATACGTGATATTGCGTCAGTTGCCTTTTTACCTTCAACCTCTGTAATTTGACCGCCGCCCTTCAATGACTGATAAGCCTGCATGAATTGTTGGCCTTTTAACTGGTCAAGCCTGATATTAAAATCAGTTGCATCAGTGCCGGCAAGGTAGTTTCTTGGGTCAATTTTTGAAGATAAACCAACTGCAGAAGAAAATCCTTTATGCGGTTTAATCGTGCCATCGCGTGAGCCTACCAATTCATCAACAAGTTTTACTGTGTTTTCAGCATTGGCAATATTACTAGGTAGATCCAGCTTGGTTTTAGTTGCATCTTCTGCCTGCATTTCAGCAGCTTTCTTTTGTGCTGCTAATTGTGCAGGAGTAGGTACAGACAGACCTAACGAGCTACGCTGTGGTATGGCTGGATTTCCAACATTGACGTTAGCATCGCCTTCACGCATATCTGTTGCTGTAGTGCCTGGAGCGCCCATTGGCTGACCGTTCCAAGTTGGAGGATATGGCATATTTCCTTGATAGCTAGGTAAACCACCACGAGCCGCACCTGCTACCTGTGCATCAGTCGAGATTGTGCCAGGTATCATATCGTTAGGCTTCCATTGTGCCTGTGCTTGTGATTTAGCGCCTTGAATCTGCCCTTGCAAGCGTGGTGAATCTGATGCTTTCATTACTGTTTGACCATTAGGCAATGTAACTAACTCCATATCGCCTGTACGGTTGTTAAATCGTGCCAATCCGTTCTCTAATGGGATAGGGGTGTAGTAAGGGTCAACCGCTTTAGCCATCGCCTCTGGATATGCTATTTTCATCGCTGCCTGTGGGTTTAGGCGTGATAATCCCTTGTACTGTGGGAACTTGGTATCGAACTCGTTATGCGCCGTTTCCTGTTGGTCGTATTGTGTCTTTTTCTGGTCAAATTCAGCCTGTTTCATGCCGTATTCTTGGTTGAATTGCTTATCGCGCAATTCCATCAGCTTTTGCTGTCTTAACGCTTCCTGCTGTTTTTGCAGGTTACTCAATCCCATCAATCCACCCTTGCCAATCGCAGCACCGAATGAGCCGTAATTACCCTGATTATTGGCTAAGATACCAAGACCTAGCTGCAATGCAGGGTTATTCAGCATTCCATTTACTGATGAAGGCATACCGCCTGTACCGTCAGGAATACCATAACTTTCACCTGGCATTAATCCATTTAATAAACCCATGTTATTTCCCCATCCATGAACGATTGCCGAACCCTGTAAAATTCAAGCCTTGACCAGTAGTCGGGATAGCACTAGGCAGGTTAAACTGTGGCACTGAACTGTTCTGCGGTGTACCGCCAGCATCACCTGCCACTACAGACTTGGGTGAATAGCCTAGCAAGCCACCATACAGCGCATTAGAAGCGTTCTGCGTCATGCGGTTTACATAAGGCTGTAGCGTGCCTGATTGTGTACCACTCATCGCTGTGCCGAATGGGTTTTGATACATCGAGCCGTTATAGCTATAAGCTGGCAGGTTATTAGTAGTATTTTTATTCGTGCTATCTGGCGTGTTAATAGGCGTACCTAGAAAGCCATATTGCGGCAGAAAGTTGCCTGCGTAAAGTTGCCCGTTATAGTATTGAACGCCTTGAGGCTGTGATGCGTAAGTTTGTGCCATATCTATTCCTAACCTAATAAACTGTAATTAACCATCTTGTATCCGCTTGGGTGCTCATGCACCGCCTCTGGGATAACCTGTTCAACCTCTTGCGCCAATACACCGCGTTCAGGCTTGCCGAATTTCTCATAGTCATATACACCTAAACCGCTAGGAAGTTCACCTACTTTGGTGATGTTTGATTTCAGGCGGGCATCAGAGAATAAAAGGCCAGTAGCGGCGCCAGCTAGACCACCATAGATAGGATTAGCTGCCATAGTTGCACCAAATATCCCATTACTAGCTAACCCATAACCTGCTAGCCCCATACCTAAACCGTTTGCTAAAGGATTTGACTGATTAGGATTAGGTGCGGTTGTCGTTGTAGTACCGCCTACGCCCTGACCTGCCCTGACTACATCGCCATAGCGTGATAACTGGTCATAAGGGAACTGGGCAGCACCGTTAAATGCCGTTGATGAATTGCCAAGGTATTGATTAGCCAAGCCCTGACGTTGAGCGCCGATGCTTTGCAGATAGTTAGCATCTTGATAGTCAGCACCAGCCAATGTCGGAGCCATGTTCGCAGCCTGTAGCTGGTTATTGCGCTCGTTAGAATAGTTCTGTCCATAGATAGCGTTAGCCTGCTCGCCAAGTCCGCGCTGTAGTGTTTCCTGATGTGCGGTAGAACCGAAGTTGTTATTGTTGAACTGTGAATTAACCCGTGACTGCACATCGCCTAAAGCACGGTCTACAGTGCCTTGCAGGTATGGATTAGAATTAGGATTGAGATAATCTCCGTTTAACGTATTGGTGATATTGTTATTTGCGCTGTTAAGTGTAGGGCTGCCAGCAATCGCACGTTGTGTGCCAAGATTCATGCCCATTTCCTGCTCTGGTGAGAATCCTGCAACCGTATCGCCGTTGTAGAACTGGTAAGGGTTCTTAGTGACGTTTTGGCCTAGAGCCAGATAATCCTTGATATAAGGCTGTACACCTTCCCACGGGTCTGCTTTCTGTACGGTAGTAGAGTTAGAGCCACCGCCGCCACCCTTGCCACCGCCGCCACCATAAAATGTGAATCCTTCAACAAGGTTATTAACCCATTTGTGCAAACTAATCATTTGTTACCTTTCAGCGCCATCACGGCGTTAGAATTTTTAAACTGGCAGCTCGTAAAACATAAAACGTGACTTGAAACCGTCATTCTTAAATACTCGTTCCCATCCCCTGCGCCCATAACTCTCAATTGAATTACAGCCTCTATCACGCGCGAATTGTTGCAGTAATGCCAACATATCGGCCTTCCATGATTTAAGGTCTATGCCCCCTGTAAAGTGCATAACAAGGGTATTCATGCGAGGATAAGTCACTATTTCTGTAATGACTGCGCCCTTGATAGTGTCATCGAACGCAATCCATAACTGCTGCTTGCCTTCATACAGTCCTGCTTTAATATCATCGGCTTCAAATCTGCCAAAAGTGTATTTGGCTGCACCTTCCATGTACTCATGTATATCAGGCCATACCAGATCATAGTGTTCTGGCAATACGAGAGATACCTGCATTTATATGATGTACCAAGCACCGCTATAAGCGCATATCTCAATTTTTGCGTACTGTGCAGCCAATACGTTAGTAGCTGCGCCATTAATCGTTTCTGCTGCGTTACCGTCAACTGTCACGGTATTTGCACTAGCATCTGTCTTGATGATTACTAATCGTTTCTGTGTCATTTCCAGAGCAGGCTTTAACGTAACTGTGATATTGCCTGCTGTTGCATCTGCCAGAATCACGCCATCGTTATAGTTCGCTGTATAATTAGCTGTGATTGCTACTGGTGGGAATAAGTAACCATCAGCAGCGCGATTAATCTGCTGTTCTACCTGCGTCAGTACGTTGTTATAGCTGTAACGGTTATATTCAGCAGTAGCAAACTGTTTGAGTGCTACCTTATCCATTATTCTTCACCATCCTGCGTATAAATTGCTTCAATGTCATTTAACACCGCATTACCTACCATGTTGAACTGCAAACGATGCCACCTTGAGCTAATCAGCAAGTCAAAGCGTGACCTGTCCATTGTGGTAGTAATGCCAGTCGTTAAACTGTCACCTTCACTTTGCTTGTAGAAGTTAGTCATGGTTGCGCTAGTCGGTTTAGTCAACCAGCGTGGTTTAACTCGTGATAACAGGTAATAGTTGTAGTCATCACCAAAATCACCAGTAGTAAAACTGGAATTGGTCGATGTACCATCAAGAGATTTAAGCGTGTGTGTCGTGTCAAATATTGCAGGCGAATAAGAGCCGGCATTCCAATAAGAAGAATCCCAGCTTAATGCAGAACTGATGGTATCCCATGTTGAAAACGGTATCGTATCCCATGTAATTCCGCCTGATATATACTCAAGCGCAGATTCAATTGTCCTGTCATCCCTGCCCCATTGATTAGTCCTGTAGTGATAGACTACGCAACTGTTAATATCACCGTTAGCGCCTTTTTTTGGATAATAGAAGTAAACACGTGAGTTAAGGCGGTCATGCACTGTTTTCACGCGATAAGCATATGCTGTGTCAAACTCTGCATATACAGTCTTTTTAATCACGCCCTCGCCAATCGGAACAGGTCGCGCACCGTCAAAGCGCCAGAAGTTATCAGCGCCCATGAACAGGTGAATAGGGTTTTCAGATGAACCGATATTGACTACAGCCTCTTGCGAGTTACAGCCAGCTTCACCTGGTATTTGCTGAAAGTTCCATATCTGAGGCGTACCTACATATGTTCCAATATACATGGCACGTTCTTTATAGACAACAATTTGGTCACCGAAACGTTTAGCAGCATATATCCTGCCTGGTGATGAAACCAGCAGACCTGACGCGCATTGTGTAGCAATAGAAGGTGTCCAGTCGGTATAGCTGTTCTGTGCAGCGCACCACCATCTGTTAGGGCTATCGCCGAAGCTTGCTTCATTGGTGTCAAACAGGAACACGAACCCTGCTACCGTTTCAACGATAGAGGCTTTAGGTGCGCCAGTGACGTTAGCGAATGCGCCACTTGAGCTGTATTGCAGCGTATCTGATTTTGACACTGCCAACGTAGTATCACCGAACTGTGCCAGCCGCCATGAGTTCCCACTGCCTAAAACATAAGCGCCGCCAACAGCACGGCTTACATCTGTCCAAGTCGTTCCTGCCAATTCATAAAGTTTTGTAGTTGTGCCAGCGATAACGCGCGTTGTGCTGTCCAGCTTACGCACCGCGCCTGCACCATAACAAGCCGCAGCCAGAGCATCTACGCCTGTACTCTGTGCGCTAGGTGCTGATTGCATACCTTTTTCTGTAGGGATGAACGCAGAGCAGTCTGTAATGACACCTTCTACGGTCTGGTCAATATCTGGGGCGTAGCCTAATAGCTTCATACACCTACCACGCGCATAGCTGAACCAGAGTATTTACCACGCTTGTCTGAATCAATCAGTTGCTCACCAAGCATGACGGCTTTGTTGTACCATTTCTGTGCTTGTGCTTCGTTTTTAATCACATCATAAGCCTCTGCAAGTACCTCGGCAAGGTACAGGTCAGGGTGGGCAGTCAAAAGCCAGTTAGAAGTGTTTGCAATGCTTAATGCAGGTATTTTCTTGTAGTAGAGAATGACCAAATCTGTAGTCGTGTTTCTATCCGCTAACAAAATATTTGCGCCTTCAATCGTATAATAACGTGAATTAGCCTCACCGCTAGGGAAGCGCAGATAGAATGCTTCTGGTGCTAGGTACTCAAGCTCAATTTTAACGTCAGTGTTGATGTATAAGCGTCTAAGTTCCAGATAGTCAGTAGGCAACGCACATACGCCACTTGCAGGCGTGATAGTGGCTGATGCTTCTTGGTTGCGGGTACGGAATACGCGATTGAACTTTGATTCTGCGAACGTGATGAAGTCAGGATAGAGTGCGATAAGGTTAGTATCATTTGTCCTGCTTAACCAGTTTGTTACTGATGTTTGCAGTTCGCTATAGTTTGTAATCGCCATTTAACATCCAATCTTTACGTGTGCCTTTGAAATGAAGCACCAGACAATCCTTATAGTCGTCTAGGTTCTTTGGGGAGTAGTTGTATTTCTCGCATGGAAGCTCTAACAGTTTGTACTTCTGGCTGTCTGCCACCAACCTTACGGATAACTGATCTCCCCACCATTGATGCGCTGATACAGGCATCTTTAACAATAATCTGTAAGCCTCTTTCCAGAACTGCGGATTGCGCGAGAACATCACGCCTGTGTTATAGGGCATCATTGATACAATGTCCTTGCCTCGTTCATCCAATATCTTGCCGTGACGTTTAGTAAGAGCTACGTCAAATTCTTGGTCAAATACATGGCTTAAGTCACCATTTAAGATAATGTCTGTATCGAGTGTGAGCCAGTTACCTGTCAGGTCTGCAAGGTGAGCCATACGAAACGTCATCAGATAGCCATTAAACGGCTTTCTAACTACGCTAGAAACACCGTTTACCTGCTTGGTATGTAAGTCTGTCAGTTGTACAATTTCAACGTCTGGAAGCGCATTTAAAACACTTGCTACCATCAATTCAGGTAAACGGTTATCGTCACCTACATGCAGGAAAACTACTTTAAATTCGGGTTTGACAGATACTTTGATTGCATCGGGTAGATTAACTGCTTGCTGTTCGTTCTCTTTGCCAATACGATTAGACTTGCTTCTGCTGGTACTTTTACGCGGTTTACTGTTGGTATCTCGAACCATTTATTGTTTAACTCCCCTGCGATAAATTGCACTTCCCACCCATTCTGGGAGTAGAAGTCATAGAATAGTGTCGGCTGTAGACAGTAGAACCCATGATTAGTCATGCTCAATGGCGGCGTATGCAGGATATATCCTCCTACTTTCACGGCATTGGCAGCGTTCATAAGTGACTGTCCGATATTGAAGCAATGCTCGGTAGTGCCACAGTCTAAAACTAGGTCGAACTGGCCTAAATCATGCGGATAATTCAAATCCACCACGGTTTCAACATCACGACTGGATACAATGTCCACACACGTCAATGTCATGCCTAGCTTGCTGAATATCTCAATAGTTTCAGGAAGCAGTTTTTTTCTGTTATGCCATTTGTGTGAATCATTGGTTTTTGTTGCTCTGATACCTGTGACTTGCTCACACTCATCTATGCTCATTACTAAATCAGGATATGACAGGCTTAATACGTTTTTAGCCTTGATTTTAGCTATCACACTTAGTGCGCTAGTCTTAATCCCCATATCTCGCTTTCAAGTCCTGTGCAATCGTGTTAATTGGTTCTGCCCAAGTCTTTTTCTGTTTGTACATGGTGACTGAATCGCCCCACATATAACGCTTGGTGGCATAGCGCCAGTTAGGTTTATTGCTAATCAGTGCCCAGCACTCTTTACCTAATCCAGCGCATAAATGCACAATGGCAGTCTGTACGCTGATAACTAAATCCAGTTCATCTACCAATGCCGCAGTATCATCGTAGTCATTGGTCTGTGTTGCGTGTTTAAAGTGGTGTATCTTGATGCCATGTTTAGCCTCGAATGCCCCTACATCAGGCGCTTTGTACTCTAGGATGATAAAGGTATAGTCTTGTTTCAATATTGGCAGTAATGCCTCTAAATCTAGGCTTCTACGGTCAGTAAAAGTGTCTTTTAGACCACCGTTCCATGCGATGCCAATCTTTGGTTTATTACCTAGTGAATCGAGTAAAGCACGCCACTGTAATTTACGTTGTGAATCTGCTTTCAGGTATGGTTCACCTGTGAAGTCTGATTCTTTCTCCCTGTAATGCCATGCCAGTGAACCAATCAAACAGTAAGCATCTACAGCAGGCCATTGCGCCACTTTATCAAAGCGTGTGCCTTGTACCTTGATGCTAGGAAATGAGCGTTTAAATAGCCCTTCCAAGCGCCTGTCGCACTCAAGTACTACGTTACAAGTTACATCGTTAATCAGGCGTGAGAATGATATTTCATCACCAATTCCCTGCTCACCGCGTATCAATAATGTATCCACATCACTTCCATCCCAATATGGGACATTTGCGCGTGGTTCGCACGTACGCTGCTTGGTATTTCCTACCATAGCCTCGTAACCATCCCAGCCATCAGCCCACTTGCCTAGCATCAGGCTTGCATAGCCTTTGGTTTCCAGTACATCCCACTGGTCAGCATTGATGGATAGTGATTTGTTCACATATTCCAGAGCTTTTATAGGGTTGCACTCGTTAACTTCTATCAGCGCCAGATTGTTCATGGCTGGATAGTTGTCTTTGTTCAGCTTAAGTGCTTTGTTCAAGTGTGTACGAGCTTCATCAATAAAGCCCATTTTCATGCAGCACATGCCTAAGTTATTCCATACCTGTTCACGGAACGGTACGATTGTACTGGCCTGTTTTAGCAGGTTATAAGCTAATCCGAAGCGTTCAGCCTGCAAGAACACATAAGACGCAAGGAATAATGCTCTCGCCTCTTTTGGACTCTCGTTCAATATATGTGAAGCGATGCGTAATGCTTCATCAGGTTCACCGCGCTCGGCTAAGTCGTGCGCTAGTTGTATTTGTTGATCTATCAACGATGCACCATATTAGTTGTTTTAAGATAAGCGTATTCAGGCTTGTTCACCCATTTTATAAGCTCTTTACGGTCTTTAATGTCTACTCCCTTGCTATGCCATTCCATGAGTACACCGCTAGGGATATGTGCATAATGCAGCATGTCGTTCTTCATGCCGTTTTGTGTGTAGCTTGCATCGTTCTGCAAGTCTTTTGATGCTTCTACTTCTTTGTTCAGTTGTGCTGTGTCCTGCACGGTTTCTATTATTGTTTCGTCAGTCGCTTCATTGTGTGAAATGTACTGAATCAACCCTGTGAATGGGTCGTAATCTAATAAGCGTTTGTCCATAAAAAAAGGGCAGCATTTCTGCTACCCTTCCTCATTCAGCTATTACAACGCTGCGTTGATGTCGGTTACCTTACCACTCGCTTTTTCATTATTTGCCACTAATGTAAGCTCAGTAAGAATTTGTTTCTTGTTGCTGTCACCAGTTTTCGCCAGATCAAAAGATTGGAAGCCGCGCAATGATGCAACTGTCCAGTAAGACATATCCAGTACAAGGATATTCTGGTCGCGCATAAAGCGGTTTGGCACAATCTCGTGCTCACCGAAGTCAGAGATGTAGAGGTCTACACCTGAAACTACAGCAGCTTGTTTAGAACCTGGAACTTCACGGTAACGTGTTGCAATACCGCTAAATGCTGTAGAGATTTTAGACTTGGTAGCTGGCCCAACCATAATCACGCCAGGGTCACCACCTTGTGTCCAACAAGATTGGATGATTGCTTTCAAGTGTGCTTCTGTCACTGAACCTGCAACGGTAGAGTCTGTAGGTGCTGCAACTGTACCGCCTGAATATCCTGGTGTAGTCTGTGCTGTACCTGTACCAACTGATGTTTTGTTAGTAGCCAGCCATGATTCAACTGATGCCAGTGTTGCGCCTGAACCAGCTGCACCTGATGTTGATGCTTGGTTGCGAATCAGCGCATACTCAACATCACGTTTCAGCTCTTTAGAGCGTTTAGCCATTTGATAAGCCAACTCTGATGCGCGGCCTGCTTTGCTTACTGCATCCTGTGTACCTGCCACTGAAACTGTTTTAGTCAGAATCTGTGTGTAGTTACGCAGACGTACAGTTGGTACTGCGGTATTGATTACTGCATCGTTACCTTGAATAGCGGCGTTAGATGCTGCTGCGTCTAAAGCGTCTGTTTGCCACTCATGAAATGTAGCGTTTGCTGTGCCTTTTTTAGCACGGGTATAGAAAGGCGTTTCTAACGGTGAAATGTCGTTAATAACGTCTGATAAATCTTCACGATTACCTACTGCGGTGAAGGTCTGAAAAGTACCTGATGGAACTGCCATATTAAATTCTCCTGCGCCTCACGGCGTTTTATTTAGTGTATCGAGCCAGAAACACGGCTTGTGCAGCGTCTATGCTTCCTGACTTCTTAAGTGCCTTACGCGCATCCTGCTCACGGCTGGTGGCGATATTGGCTTGCGTATTCTTGCTTCCTGGTTTGCTTACTTTAGGAAGGTTTGCAACGCGCTTTTCCGTAATTGGCCTGTTGCTGACTTGCTTGTCGTACAGATAGGCTTTATGCAGTAGCTTCACCACACGTGGGTCAATAACGGAATTAACTTCGTCTGATGTGAAACCGAACTTGTCAACCGCAAAAGAGTTAAGCGTCTTAGCTAAATCGGTGTTCCAGTTAGGAATCTCTCTCGCTAATACTTTCTGACCCTCTTGGACTGCTTGAAGTGTGATTTCTTGCTGTCTGGCTATCTGTTGCTGTTGCTGTGATGCAATAGCGTTATTCAGACCGTTGTATTGGTCTATGAGATCGCGCCGTGTTTCTTTCAGGCGTACGAACTCTGCTTGGTCGCTGTCATATAGTGCATTCCAATCTACTTGGTTATATTGCTGTAGTTGGTCACCGATTGAAGTCAACCGTGCGTACTCTGCCAGTGATTGTTGCTGTAATTGCGCTTGAATCTGCAACTGGGCTTGCGCTTGCTCAACTGCTTTACGCTGTTCTGCAACTTCCTGTGTTTTCCGCGTGTAGTCCGCTTGAAGCATGATTTTGTCTTTAAGTGCTTCTGGCACTTTGTAAGATTCACCATCTACTTCGATTTCAACAAGTTCGGCTTCTGCTTCTTCTTCCTCGGCTTCGACTTGCTCTTCAGGTTCTTCACCGTCTTGAGTTTCTACTTCCTCGGTTTCTGTTGCTTCTTCTTCGTTCTCTTGTTGCTGCGGTTCTTCTTGCTCTGGTTCAGCTAGAAGGTTTTGAAATCTATCCTCAATGGATAGCTCTTGCGACTGCTCAATGGCTTGGTCACTCATAATTACTCCTGTCTATGTCGAGGGAGCCACCCTCAACCCTGCGCTTCACAGCGTTAGGTTTCTATTGATACTGGCTAGGTATTGCTTATGCGAAACGTCTGATAACGTTTTTCGCTTTGTCTATTAAACTGTCACGTTCAACCTGAATCTTGGCAAGTTTTCCTGTTTCAACTGCTGTATAGAGATTAGCTTTTACATCTGACAGCAATTTAACCATCAGGCGTAGCTCATGCTGGCCTTCTACGTCAGATACAGGGCTTGTTTTCCACTTGTCTAATATGGCAGATTCAACCATGTCAAAATAAGGCGTTATATCGCTTAAAATAAGTTCTGCCTTGTTACCTTGTGCGATTTCATTGTCTAAACTCATAGTTGCTTCCAGTTACGATACATATAGAACCCATACAAAGTAGTAAGAAATACTAGAAACGGCATTGATATAAATCCAATGTGATAACCAACATAAAAAGCCAATGCTGCTTTTCCAGCCAGATACACATCAAGATTGATGAATCGAAGCACGAAATAAGTAAACTTGTTATCCTCTGTACCACCTGCTTTCAATACAGTGCGTGTCGTGTACCAATCCACTAGGTTTAATGCGCCAAAAACAGCCGTAATGATGATTACAATCGTCTGTTCACTCATGCCCATGTCCTATATGGTGTTGATGGGTCTGGTGTCGCCTTATAAGCATCCCATGCGTCAGTTTGTGGGCCGAGCAAGTTTACAAGGTATTGCCCGGGGTATTTCTCAATCTCACCCACTATCTCTATGTCATACCCCTTAAGGCCAACAATAACTGCATCAGCTTCTTCCTGTGTTTTGAAGGTCAAGAAATACTTGGTTTCAACATTATCCGTAATCGGCGGGGTGTATTCTAATGTGTCGGTCATGCTGTTAATCCTTTGAGCGTTGCATCTGCTAGTCGGGTGTTGTAGTAGGATATTTGTTTGATTGTGCCGTTCATAGAACTTAAAGATAGTATATTTACTAAAGGAGTAGCCCCCGAAGTATCTGTTAATACGGTACTGCTATTAATTACGTTTGCAAAATTATCTATCTTATAGGCGATTGCTTGTTTACTATAAGTATTGGCTGTATATCCACCAGAAACTGTTAAATCTACTTGAGATACTCCCCCAACTTGGATTAAATATTGCCCACTTGCATTTAATGTGGACATTAAAATTCTATTATTTCCAGTTCCGTCATTAATATTAATTACTCTATATGTACCTAATGCTAACGGATTTGAGTTTGTAACAATACTTCCTTCGTTTTGATTGTAGAACCCATAGAAATTACTACCTTGTATAGTAGCCACATCAGCCGTACGTGTTACTTGGCTTGCACCTGTCGGGATGTATGAAGTTGCAAATGAACCTGCTTCTAGTTGAGCGTATTGCACCGTACCTGTAACAGTCAGAGTTAATGTGCCTGCTGTCGGCGTGAATGTCAGTGTCTTGCGTGTAGGGTATGCACCTGTTCCAGTGACCGTTGCTGACGCTGTGCCTGACAATACAATCTGACCTGTACCATAGAATGATAATGTGTAGGCCTGTGCTGTTACTGTGACGTTTTGAGTGGCTAGGTTAGCACCGTCTATGGTTGAGTTTAGTAATAGGTTACTGCGCTGTTCCTCTATCAATAACCCTTTAGGCTGTAGCGTTACAGGGTCGTAGTCAAATCGTGCGCCATAATAGGCTGCTGCTGTAGGGGCTGCCGCTGCATTTAAGGCGTATGGGTCTAGTGAGGCTGAATCTGAAACCATTGCGCCAAATACTTGCACCACATCACCAGATGTTACCAGCCTGATACCTGCTGTCTTAGCACCAGCTGTTGGACTTCCTGTTACGCTATACCTTGCCCATGATGAGGTAATGGTCTGTGTAGTATAGGTAGAGCCAGAATCAAGCGTTAAATCTACGTTACCAGTGCCAGTGATTCTACGCAGCCATACACTCATGGTCATAGAGCCGCCAGTAGCTGTGAATGATTCTAATACTGTGCCGTTCCCAGCTGATGCGTGTATCTGTTCAGCACACACTACACCATTATGGTTAGCGTAATAGATAGGTAATGCTGCGGCATCGGTACGGCGGTAATCACCAGCTGTAGAGCCTTGTACGAGTTGAGCGCCCCATGCGTATACTTCATCGCCATTAGTCGCAATGCGAATACCTGCTGTTTTACTGCCAGCAGATGGGGTTAATGTTGTATCGTATCTAACCCAGTCAGTTATAATTGTCTTGGTGACGTAGGTTGTACCGTCTACCGTGATATCAATATTGCCTGTACCTGTCTTGCGTTTTAGCCATACACTGAATGTATAAGCCACGTTTGCAGCGGTATAGGTCTGTAATGCAGTGGAGTTAGCGCCAGCAGCAGGTAATGTGTCAGCAGTTGCATAGCCGTTAGGCGCTGTAGTGCTATTAGCTACGGGTGTGATTGTTGTCTTTGCCCAGCCAGCGACCGTGAAATCTTCCGAGTAAGTCAGCAGATTAGTCTGCACAAAGCTATTGGATTTAGTCCATGCGGCGTTGTCAAATAACTCTGAGTAACCTAGTAGGTTTTTAACTGTGGTGGAGTTATATGTTGTAGCGGTTGTGCCGATTTCTAGTTGAGCGCCAAACGCATATACTTCGTCACCGTTAGTCGCAATCCTTATTCCTGGTGTTCTTGTCCCGGCAGTAGGAACGATTGCTGTTTCATAGCGTACCCATGATGTTGTAATCGCTTTTGTTACATAAGTTGTGCCATCAGCAGTAATATCAATGTTGCCAGTGCCTGTTTTACGTCTTAACCAAACACTGAATACATAAGATTGTGCAATTGCAGTGTATGAGTGCAATACAGTTGAATTAGCACCACCTGCGGTTAATGTGTCTACCGTTGTATTGCCATCAGGTGAAGCTAGTGAATTGGCTGTAATTGTGGTGGTTGTTTTAGTCCAAGCAGCATTATCAAACTGCTCGCTATAAGTCAGTAAATTATGCGGGGCATAGGTAATCACCCCTGCACTGTTAGTTACTGTGGCGTTAGAGGTGCGTGAGAAGTTAATTAAAGAACTAAGCGCATTGCTGTCAAAGTTAAACTCCTGAACAGGGCGCGGAATTACGCTGTTCTTAGACAGCAGGACATTTGGCCTGATTAACACTTAGCCAGCCTCGGTAACAAACAGTGATCCAGTAGAGCCACTTGCTTTCTGAATCGTGGCAACCTTCCAGCCAATGGTAATTGGTAGATATTCAACGACACCAGCAGGTAAAAACAGGCTTGCGGTCTGTGATGCGGTAGGATTTGAGCCTAACTCAACATGGCAGTCTACAGTTGCTACTACACGCACAAACGTAGTATTAATACCTGTAGCTGTGCTTTGTACGCTGCCTGAACCAATCGCCACTGCTTGTGTAGCACCTGGAATGAAAGCAGGCACGATGTGACCGTTAGAATCTCGTCTGAATGTACTCATTTTATAATCCGCCGTTAATCTCTGTATTTGATGTTGTGTCGTTGTATATCTTTGCCAGTAGCTTGCTATTCTCTAGCTTTACTTCTTCCATCAGGCGTGCCATGTCTGTCTGTAGTTTGTCTGATACTGCCTGCTGATTCGCTGCAAGTGTCTGCATGGCAACGTAGAAGTCTTGCTCTTGCTTGGTGCGCTGAAGCTCTAACTGTTGCTCTTTAAAGTAAGCATCTGTCTTGGCCTGTTCCTGCGCTGCCTGATGCTCTGCCAGGGCTTTCTGTGTATCGAACTGCAACTGTGCCTGTGCCTGTTGTGATTTGGCTTGTGCTTCCAGTGCTTTAGGGTCAGGCTGCTGTGGTTTTTGTTGCTGTTCTGATGGATTAGTCCAGTATTTCTCGCCATCCTTGAATCCCGCATTCTTGGTTAGCTCGATACAGGATTCGTAAATATTTTTCGGTGTAGCTATACCAAGTGATAATGCTTTTTCCTGTACTTGCAGAATCTGCATGATTTGCACCAGCATTTCTTGCTTGTTACCTGTGCCCAAACCAACTGCTACAGTCATATCGGTACGAGTTTTCCACTGTCTAGGGTCTACTGGAATCCATTGATTGCGTAAACGCACCATTTCAGGCTGTTTAGAGTGTTGCAGGATTAGCTTATGTACGCCGTTGAATAGCTGTTTTACGCCTGTTTCTGCAAAGGTACGTGCGATTAACTCTTGCTTTGCCTGTGCCGCGTTCATAATCTGGCTGATTCCGCTTGCTGTCTTGTTCAGGCTATTAGCATCTAAGCCTTGATTGTAGCGAGTGATGCCTGTGCGGTTTTCTTTGTTGGTGTCTAGGTACTCCATCAGAGGGAATGCAGCATTGCCGATAGGTGATTGCACCAATGGCATGATTTCAGACCCTGGTGAGCCTTCTACACGCACTACACCGCCAGGGCGTGACACCAGCAAGTCATCTAGATTGACCTTATTAGATATTGCCCAGCGACCATTGTTAGATGCGTAGAAGTTATCCAGCACATTACGCATGATGACGGACTTGATAACCTGAATGTCTTTCACATAGTCAGCCAGAGCGCGACCAATATGCTTGTGCGGCATAATGTACGGCGTGATGTTAGCAAAAGGCACTAAATCACAGGTTTCATTCTCTAGAATAGTCGAGCCTACGACACAAACACGCCTGCGCTCTGCGATACCATCACCGTCAAAGTCAACCAAGATGTAGGCTTCACGATATACCACACGGCGCATTACACCAGTGCCAGTATCACGGCCTGTGTCATCTTCGCTGAACTCTAAGCGGCTTAACCATTCTTCTGATAGATACAGCTCATTGTCGTCTGCAATATCTTCATCTACATCAAAGCCCATCTCACGCAGTTCAGAGATAGTCTTGTAGGTGCGATGCTCGAAGAAGCGTACTTCATTAGGGTCAAGTGAGCGTTCATCAGCACTAACCAGTGTTTCTTCTGGTGGGCATGGTTCAATCTTCACACGGCCTTTTGTGTTGGTTACTTTGACCTTGACCTCATGCAGCATCGGCATCTGTGACACAATCGCTTGTGCCTGCTCATCGCCTGCTTCGGCTGCTTCTATCAGCTGTTCAATCTCTGGCGTGTTTTCTTCTGGTTCGTACTCGTGCTCAATCGGTTCTACAGATGGATCAGCCAGCAACATCTGGAACTCTGCATCGGTCAGACCTTCGTAGCGTTCCTCGGTGACTGTTTCTGATTCATCCCACCAGTATTTGACGTATCCATTCTTGTTTATTAGCGCGTCTTTGAACCACTGCGTAGCAACCAGAAAGAAGTTATTCTGATTGACGATGACATGATTGATATAATCTGTTTCCTGTTCAGCCTGTGGCACATCTTCTGCGCTGACTGGATTGAACTTTACGACTTCATCACCTGAACAAAACACTTTCATCAGGTACGGCATCATGCTTTCTACCGCTTCCTGCACATCCATTGAAACAACTGATGACCTACCCTCAACTGCTGTGAGTTCACGCGTCTTATCTCCTAAATACAATTCCATGTTTTCGGCGCGTTCATCTGCCAGAGTACCTGAAAGATAATCAAGCGAGACACGTTCCTCGTCTTTAATCTTTCTTAGTAATTCGTCATCTGTCATTTTCATTAAACTATGCCTTGATTATTGTATTTAATCGGTTTCCATGAGTGGTCGTCATTTTTCATTTGATCTACTGCAATCGCCAAATAACGGAATGCGTCAGCACCATGCGAGTATTCATCGTGCATCGGGCTTCTTGGTTCGTTTGTGTTGCGCGGTACGATACGGCGATAGCGTTTAAGGCATTCAACCAGACGTGTTGTCTTTGCCTTGTCAAAGTAGCAACGAGGGAATATCTCTCTTGCCGCCTTGATGCCATTCTCTACGTTCATTTCTACCAGTTCTGATTTATCTGGCACATCCCAGCCTAGTGTTTTTAGGATGTTGTAAGCACTGGCAGCCTCTACACGCTCGTTATAGCCGTCATGAGGTATAAACATCTTTCCCCAGTTGTATTTCTTCTCTTTTAGCTCTTGCGAGTAGTCTGTGAGCTTTCTATGCGTGTCTTCGATGTAGTCTATGATTCTTATCTCTGATACGTTCTTCTGCACCAGTATTATTGACATTGCATCGTTCCAGCCTAAGTCCACAACTACATGAACCTTAAGTTTCGGGTCATAAGGAAGATTAATAATCTGTCCGTTATTAGTGACTGATTCCATTTCATCGTAGTAAATAGCGCCTTCTGCTGCTGGTCTGCATTTACCTTCCCAGATGTTGGGATAGTCTTTAGGGCGTTTGTTCTTGCATTCCAGCCGTTCCATTTCCAGCACTTGTGGAAACCACGGATTGTCAACGTAGTTCATCAGTACCGAGATACACTCTTGTGGTGCATCCATCGTGAAGCGCTGATGTGTTTCATCTGTTTCTAGGTCAGGGTTATAGGTCACCCATATCTCTGAACCTTCTTTACGGATAGTCGGGATTAGAATATCCCATGAGCGCTTACTGATGCTTTGTGCTTCCTCGCACCATACATAGTCCACGCCTTCAAACGATTTCAAGCTATCTGCTGTTTCGTTACTCAAGCCAGCAAAGTAAATCTCTGTGCCGTTTTTACCGCGTATCTCTGTGTTTAATACTTCGTACAGGTTAGATAGGCCTAGTGACCGTATCTGGTCAGATAGCAACTGATGCACTGATTGCTGAATAGACTTTTGAATCTCACGAGTACAAAGTATGCGTACAGGTCTTTGTGCGCCAATAACTAATAATGCTCTGGCAAATCCCCATGATTTACCTGAACCGCGACCACCTCGTGCAACCTTGTAGCGTTTAGGCTGAAATAGAAACGAGAGTTTGTCAGGGAACTTTGCATTAACTATCATCTGACTTTACGAACTCAACTACCATCTTGGTAATGAATGAGCCATCGTCTGCTGAACCATTTACTTGCAATGGCAGTAGCTTTGGATAAATAGTCGCCCAGAATGCACGTTCGTTTGCTGGGTCTTCTTTTGCCCAATCAACTAACCTATCAGCACCACCTAACTTATCTGCTGCAATAGAGATAGCTTCTTTCGCTGACTTAGTTGTATGGCTTAATGCGCCTTTTGGCTTACCTGGATTACCTTTACCGAATTTACCCGTATTTTTCGGATTTTCTTCTGTTTTCATTGTGCGAGTTCCCTATGGATTATTCGCTAATTGTTATTACTTAATTAGCACTTCTTGCCTTTTTTACCTGGCATTGGTTTTTCTGATTTCTTAGCTGGTTTTTTTCCGAACATGGTCATCTTCCTTTGTGTTAAACCCGTCAGGGTCTTCTAATAAAACGTTAAAGTGGTCTGCCAATGGAACGTAGCCTTTCTTGTTACCGAAGATACGATTCCAGTTTTCTTCTGCTTCCTGATCGCTTATCTGTGCTGGCCTTCTGCCGCTGCCCTTGCCGCTCATGTGTAGCTTTCCTCACCGTGTCCAGTTAAAGGTAATATTGATTGATAGTATTCTTGCCACCATTTATCGCTGTGGTCATCTGTCTGGTAATCTTTGAAGCATGGAGTGCCAACTGTGTAATGAATCAGCTTTACATCATCATTGTGGTCAAACTCTTTAGCAAGCCAGTTCCATTCAATCGGTAGTTCACCTATCTCATCATCTTTCAGCCATGAGAATCGATGTAGCATTGCGCCTGTAGAGTTCTCAATGTATTTAGGGGTTAGTGTTTTGTTTGAGTGATGACCACAATTAAACAGAATCACGCTTGACCAGTTTTTGCGTGGGTAGTCTTGGTTTTTGTTACCTAGATATTTCACTGGGTACTTAGTCTTGTAATCATGCTTCACTACCATGACAGCTTTTGATTCATCACGTAGCGCCCATAGCTTGGCTATGTCATCTTGCACAATCATGTCGCCATCAACAAAGATAGCCCATCCTTGATGTTTCTGTAAGAATGGCACTAGAAAGCGTGAATATATGAATGCGTTAGAACCATCTGTGTGAAACTCGCTGTAAACTTGATTTAAAGCATTAAGCGCTAATGGTGTAAAACTAACTGGCTGTGATGCTCTGCTAATGATTGATTGAGCGCAGACGTGATAAGCCACAGCTTCGCGGTTATCGAAGCCGATATAGACGTTAATCATAGTTACCTCGGAATTAAGGTGCTTTTCGGCATATAGGTAGCACAGACCTATCTGTGTGCATCTGATTAGCTAGACCAGATGGAATGCCTACAGCGTCATTGCTTGCGTACAAGCTGGCTGAATAAAGAAGCCCATGCTTTCCTCTGTACTAGCAGTTAATTGGCATGGGCTGTAAATAGCGCAGTTTTTATTGTGGTCTGCAAACACAATGCCTCTGTGGGCATAAATACCGCAATAGCGGATTCTTAGACGATAGACGTAAAAAAAGCCCACCGTAGTGAGCTATGTAATCTGTGGTGTCTTTAATCGCACCGTTTCATAAATGATACTCTTTTAATGGGCATTTACCGAGTGCTAATTTACCGAAAAATCTTCGGTATAGCCTTTTACTTCTTTACGCATTGAAGCATTAAGTTGTTGCAGTTTTTTAGCTTGATATAGAAACTTAGCACCTGCATTGTGAGCGCGATAATAAACTGTGTCTGAATCTATACCGAGTTCATAGGCCAGCGTCTTAATTGGCTTTGGTCTTGATTCTTTCAGGTAAACATATAAAAATGGCAAACGGTCTAAATCATCGGCAATGCTAATCACCATGTTAAACGCGCAGCATAGTGCGTTATTGGGGGCATCTGGTTCACCATGACTAGGATTGCGTTCAATCTGCAATGATGCCAGTACGCTGATTGGCAATGCTTGAGCGTAGTATTTTCTAGTAGAAAGCCACTTTACCCATTCATACAGTAACTCTTGCAATTCTGAATGCTCATTTGATGCAAGTTTAGCCATTATTTACAATCCTTCCCATATAGTTCAACACCAATCTGCTGAATAAGATTAAATTTATCAACGCTTAACTTAGCCTGCTGCTCTTTCGTTACCACCAGCGTTCTGTCGTCTTTCCATGCCTTCTGCTTCATGCGGTACAGTTCATTATTGTTGCTTGGTATCTTGTACTTGGTTTCTGCTGATTTGGCCTTCAACATAGCTATCCAATCTCAACCACTGTGTATGAACCTACTTTGTTATGCCCACGCTTTACCGTGATAGGTTCAAAAAACTTGTCATTAATGTTCATTCCTTGCGCGATACCATCAATCAGGCTTTTACTTGCACTTAGAAGGTTATCTAAATCAACGTAGCGCTTATCCTTGCGTACAAAAGTAATTACCAATGGTATTGGCTCACTTGGAACTGTTACGCTGGCGTAGGCGATTCTAGCCATGTAGTAAGCAGCTTCAAATGCCGTGTCTTTGGCTTTCTTTGTAGTTGCCCAGTGCCTACCGCTTTTACGATTAGGATTAAGCGATTTGTCAGGGTAAGGTAAAGTAAGTGTGCGTTTGTATTCGCTCATGGCTTAATCCATTTAAACTTAAATCCAAATATGCGCGTAACTTTAATCAATCCATTGCGCTCACTGAATAAAGGTTGATGATTTGAAATGTATAATCCGTAACCAAACAAAGTTAAAAATATATATCTAGTTTTCATCACAACACCCCTAAAAATTTATTATTAAATTCAAAGTAAAGTTTGAATCTATGTCTGCTGGTTTCAAATGGATGTGGAACATAAAACCTCCAAATCAACTGTTTATAATTTAATCCATCAATACCGAATAGCATGATTACCACACCATCCCTGCTGATGTTCCAGCGTAGTTCTTAGGTGATTTCTTTTCTTTTGAATCTTGCTTGTTGGATTCTTTCATCTTCTTGATAAAGTAATCGCTATGGCTCGTGTTCAGCCTGTAGATGCCTTGCTGCTCTTGCTGTCTTAACTCTTTCTGAACCTGTGCTGAATAGTTCATTCCTTGCGCCTTTAGCAGTGCATCAGCTTTAATCTTGAAGCGTTCTTTGTGGTCTTTGTTAGATTTACTTATCATCAATGTAAGCTGTTCAATTTCAGCATCTGTAAGCTCTGTTTTAAGCGAATACCACACACCTTTGTATGGTTTACCTCTAGCGGTGTTTTTAACCTGTTCACAGCGTAGGATGTTTAAATCTTCCATGTTCTTGAGGTATCTTCTGGCTGCATTGCAGGAATAGTTAATAGCCTCTGCTACTTCCCATGCTTCTGTTCCTAGTTCGCATAATTTAGCGATTTTTCTTAGGTTGTCTGCCATTGTGTTATTCATTGATTAGCCCCTTTTTAATGAGTTTAATTTGCGTCTCTATCACAGCTTCCAGGTGTGCGAGTTTCAGAAATTCTTTATCAAAATTGGTGTGTGTTCTGCCATCTAATGCGTCATGGCATGAGCTGCAACAATATGCACCGTGTAAATCTGAAACCTTGCGCCCTACTCCATGACCGAAACGAACACCGTTGATATGTGCCAGCACGGTTGTTTCAGGGTTGCCATTGCATACGTTAGGAAGCCTTACAGTGCATACTTCACCTTGTGCTGATTTTGTTATCCTTGACATGCTTCCCCCTCAAATACATATCCAACATTTTCAGCAGCCCATTGCTGCGTATAGGTGATTAGCTCTGCATATTCTTCACGCTCTGCCTGTTCACTTGGTCTCACATTTCGGTACCACTTGTTACCGATTTTGTATTCTTCAATTCCGAAGAAATCTTCCTTGATTGCTGCTTTAATCTTTCCTGGCGTTTCACCGATAAACTTTCCAAGTTCTCTACACATCGCATGGAATTTGTTGCGTTGCTCGTTAGTTTTTGGCCTTTCTCTTCCGCATGTAGGACACTTGCTCATACAATCAGCTTTCTGTGTTTTTCAATTCCGCATTTAGCCAAGTGCATATCCAGCAACTTTAATCCAGTATTGAATCTAGGTTCTGCTATATCACCTCGTGCTATCCTGTTTAAATGCGCCTCTGTGCTTTCAAGTTCACGCGCTACGGTTGCCAGTGATTTGTAGTCATGGCGTAGGTTATTTACTAATTGCATCCAGTCAATCATCGTCAATCTCCTATGCAGCGAATAAATCTTGAGTTTGCTTTTTAAGCTCTTGCAGGTTTTTAACTGCTTGCTCAAAGTATGATTTTTTAAGCTCTGAACCAATAAATCTGCGGCCCATGCGTACTGCGCTATAACCTTCTGAACCTACTCCAGTGAACGGACTGAAAACCAAATCACCATGCGAAGTCCACAAATCCAGTGCGCGTTCAATCACATCAAGCTGCAATGGGCATATATGTTTTACATCGTCATCATCTCGCGCATCTCTAAAGTTCAATGTCCGTGACTGGTCAATGTCAAACCATACAGGGCTGGCGTATTGCTGCCATTTCTCAACTGGAAACTCTTCTGCGGTATGTGCAACTGGTGAAGGATTAACACCAGGCTTACGCATCACTACAAGATAATCAGCAAGGCCCTGTCTGCTCATGCTGGAATCTTTTTTGATAGTCTTGTGAAGCAAGCCAAGTGCCTTAGTGCGCTGCATCGCTACTACTGGGTCTTTCCATATGCAAACCTCTGAATGGTAAATCCAGCCTTTATCCTGAAATAAACGGATTAACTCGCCGCGAAAGTCACGAATGCCAATAAAACCATCATTCACCTTGCTTGTAGGTAAGTTCATACAATGCACCGCCATTAATCTTCCTGGCTTGGTAATCCGTATCATTTCATCCACCAGATAACCAAAGTGCTGGATAAAGTCGCCTTTCTTGTTGTTGCCCATATCACGGTCTGAATTTGAGTAAGTGAACAGTGAATCGAATGGTGGGCTATAGATGGTAAAGTCGATGCTGTCTGTTTCAATCTCACGGGCCAAGTCGATACAATCCGCATTGTGGATAGTCCAGTTATCACCATGAAATACATCACGCACGTAGTCATCTCTAATCATCGTTGCGCCGAAAATCTCATGTTTCATTGATTCACTCATATGCTTCACCATTTCTGCGCCCATAAGCGCGTTCTGTTCTTCTTTACGTTTAATATTTGCCACAACTGCGCCCTCTGATTCAGCACTGATGACGTGAACGTTGACTTCTTTATCTTGCCCAAAACGATAGAACCTTCGGATGGCCTGATAATACTGTTCCCATGAATCTGATAATCCAACGAAGGCTGTGTTATGGCAGTTTTGAAAGTTCATCCCTGAACCTAGAATCTTTGGTTTACTGATCAACACACGAATATCGCCGTTTAGGAATTTAGTAACAGATTCCTCTTTGTGCTCGATGCTGTCTGAACCTGAAACATCAACCGCACCATCAATGGATTTAACGAGCTTTTCAGCCTCTTCATTGCGATGGCACCAAATTACCCATTGCTCGTTGTCTGCGTTCACAATCTCGGCGCACTTAGCTACGCGGTCATCTATGGATTCTTTACGGGCCTGATTGCGTTCCAGTAAGCCTGTAGCGATATTTGCGAATAGGTCGGTAGTAGGTTCACTTTCGACTACGTGCTCAAACATATTGAGCTGTGGCAGAATATATGCGCTGCCATCAAATCCTAAGTCCTGTGGGCTGCGAATCACGCAAGCCCATGTTGATAGCCATTCCCAAAACTTAACCCTTGCATGGCCCTTTAAAATCCATGTGCCAGTGTCACCAGCATCGTTGATAAAATAGGTTGCAAGCATTTCTGTCATGCCCATAATCCCCAGGAACTCGCACTGGTTGCCTAACTCCATAAAATCATTCGGGGATGGTGTAGCAGTACAACTTAAGCGATAAGGCACTGACTGGCATGATTCAATGATGGAGTTTCTAGTCTTGCCATCACGGTTCTTGATGATTGAGCTTTCATCCAGCACTACGCCTGCAAACTCGCTTAAATCGAAGTTTTCAAGCATTTCATAGTTCGAGATATTGATGCCGTCTTTCACCTGTTCTGGAGTTCTGCAATAGTTAATCTCGATGCCGAACTTAGCGCCCTCTTTTACAGTCTGCTGGGCCACGCATAACGGCGCGAATATCATCACATTGCCATTGGTGTTTTTATAGACTTCATGCGCCCATGTAGTTTGCATGAGTGTCTTACCTAGTCCAGTATCTGCAAAGATAGCTGCACGGCCTCGTTTCAATGCCCATTTAACAATCACGCGCTGGAAGTCAAACAGGTTATGGTTCAATTCCTCTGCATCAACATCAAATCCGCTGATAATTGGCACCACCTTTTTCAACTCTAAAAACTCTGTATAATTAATATCGTTCATTTACATTACCTCGATTAATGTTTGTGAATTGGTGGGCGTAGATTTAGTAGATTTACGCTCACCGCTTTTTTTACTTCTTGCTACTTGTGTGAATATTTCACCCATCTCTTTTAAGTCATCCGTATTAGTCGCTGCGCCATGTGTTTTAACAATTTGCCCATCAACGATGTAAGTCATTCCAGCACGTTGAGATTTACTCAAATCCAGTTCTTTCCAAACTTCACGCGCAAAGTCCAACGGCTCTTTCATCACTTAATCCTCGCCACGTTGTTAAATTGTTTTGGTTCGGTGTAGCTGTTAATTTCACGGTCATAAATCAACTCAACCATGCCTGGCTTACCAGTTCCCTGAAAACGTACCTTTTGGATATGCACTTCTGTAAGCTCTGGCCTGTTCATCACATCTCGCCAGATGGCAATGCAGTTATCAGCCTTATTAAACCAGTGAGATGAACCTGAAATGTCATAAGGTTTGGGAACGTCATAGCCGCCGTCTTTGTTCTTTTGCATTTTGGTAGGATGGGCAACTAGAACTAGGTGCGTTTGATATTCTCGCGCTGCCCTGCGTAACTCGGTCAATGTGCGTGAGATGTATTCTGTTTCGCTTAAACCTGCTGGCCTGTAGTGATCCATTTCATTCCAAGGGTCAATCACCAGCATACGAGGCTGAATCACTGACTGTTCTAGCCAAGGCAAGCACTCGTTCATAATATCGGTAGGGGTGAATGCAGTTTCTTTTGGTACGCAGAATGAAAAGCTTTTGCTCATTTCATCCAGTGCAGAGAGCATCTCTTTCTCGTTCATCCTTCGATTACCAAAGAACTTGGCCTGATTGTATTTCTCTAAAATCTTGCTTACATGAAGCGATAGTGGATAGTTTTCAGGTGAGAATATTGCGATTCGGTAGTTATGCTGCATTGCTAGGTTTACAAGCAGGTTATCCAGCCATTCAGATTTACCATGTGAAGGCATACCAGTTAGCACTGTGAACTCGCCAGCCTTGACGGTGAAGTGCTGGTTTAAGCTAGTCCAGCCAGTATCATGACCTTTGGCTATGCCAGTGCTGTATAGCTTTAAAACGTCTGCAACAAGAGTACGTGGGTTAATCATGCTCATAGTGCTAACTCGCGTTTCTTAGGCATTTGAACATTTGCCCAGTTATCACGAACAGCTCGCATGAAAGCACTATCCCAGTCCGCATATTTGTAACCATTAGATTTAGCAACTAATACGAAGTTATTAAAATGAGTTTCAATCTGAGAATGATTGTTTTTTTCAGCCCACAATAAAACGGCTTCACTGATTGAGAAGTTTTCAGGTATAGAAATCTTGTTTTTAGATTTCGATGTGTATTTCTCTTCTCTTCTCTTCTCTTCTTTTACCTCGGATATTGTCGGGATACTATCGGGAGTTTCTCGGGATACTCTCGGGAGTTTATCGGGAGTTTTTCTAACATCCCGTATTAATTGTTGTGTGTACTCGTCTGTTCTATTTGACATTTTTAAACAAGTGATAACGCCATGAGAATTTTCAAATAGTCCTAAATCAACCATGTAACTCATCATTTCCTGTACAAATTCACCTGACAATTTAAAATCATCACCAATCAAAACTGTATCGTGTTCAAGCTCAAAAGTAAGGTTATGTTTTTCAACATTACGAGCGATAAGTTCTAAGCAATACCAGTAAATACCGTAACCTTGAGCACCGTATTTAAGTCTTAGTTTTCTTAACTTGGCATCATTGCCAGCGTCTGAATCATGCTTAAACCATTTCATGCAGATGTCCCTTTAAGCATTTCCAATACAGCCTTATGCCATTTATGCACTAGCTTTGCTTTTGCCTTGTAATTTTTGGATATGTTTATGCGCTGTGCTATTTTCATAGCTTTAGTAGATGGCTTCATTTGAATCCCCTTAGTGCTTGCACTTATTTACAACGGTTGTTTTTAAGTTCATTTTTAATCAACTGTTCTAGCTGCTAACAAATCTCGTATTTGATACGCACGTAAACGAGGAACTGAATCACCCCATCTGTGTACGGCTTGGACAGATATACCTAGTGCTTTGGCAATGCCTCTTACACTTCCAAATATTTTTATAGCTTCTTTAGTTTTCATAGTAAAAACATTAAACCATAGTTTACCTTATCAAGTCAACCATAGTTTTGCAAATTTAATGGATAATTTGTAAATGCAAGGTGATCGAGTAAAAGAAGTAATGGATGCAATGGGTTGGACTAATGCCGATCTGTGCCGCGCAATCACGTCTAAAGGTTATGTAGTAACCGAACAGGCAATAGGTAAATGGATTAGTGGAGCAACAAAAAATATTAAAAGCGAGTATTTTTTTGCTATTGAGGATTTAACAGGCTTTAGCGCAAGGTATTTAGTAGAAGGTAAGCTGCCAAAAAAGATAGATAAAAAACTTCAATCTCTTACAGCTATATTTAATAAGCTATCTGACCAGGATAAAAGCGTCATTATCGCAACAGGCAATGCGATGTCTGAACAGCCCAAAGGCAACGGTACGCAGTAACATATATTGTATAAAAACTAAGAAAGCACTGAATTTTAATTAGTTCGGTGCTTTTTTTTATTTATTTCATAAACTATGGTTGACATTGTAATTAAACTATGGTTTAATACTATCCATGCACTAACGAATTGGAATGCAGGAAATTGGAAAGCGTAGGTTTAGGCCAAGCAAGTACGCCAGCAAGTTAGTAAAGATTGATGTGAAGACATCTCCAACAGAGGCGCACCGATGCAGCAATGTAAGTCCTCTTAATCGGTACAGTAAATTTTTAAGGATATAGCCATGCAGACACAACTCAACATAGAACAGATAGCTGACAGCTTAACCGCACAATTATTTGATAGCTCTGTTCATAACCGCGACAACACAAAGCAGGTTGCAGATGCTATTGCAGAGCTTACAGATGACTACATGGATGATACAGATATTATCTGCGACACCATTCTGGATGCTTCATTCATTGATGCAGAACAGTTCTGGAACACGCTGCGCGCAATGGTCAATGCTCATGCGCTAGGTAATGAGCAATCAATGACTACGTTCGCTAAAAGTATCTCACTAAGTGTGATGGATGCAGTAGCTAAACGTGCTGAATGGCAGGTGACTAAATGAAAATTGTATTTGAAGCTGTACTAGGTGTTATCGCTCTATTCTCTGCACTTTACGCAGTCAACATGAACGAGCAATACGCTGATTTAGTTGCTGCTCAATCTACTGGCTACTGCAATGTAAATTTTGGAAGCACTACAGCAACACTTAAATGCAATCGCATATCAAGAATAGAGAGTGATCTATGAATAACTTTGATAAAGATTGGAAGCACTTTGAAACTAATCACGATATTTCAGCAGAGCGCAAGATTCTTGAATCAATAGCTTTCGTTCTTGTTGTGTTCTGTTCAGGATTAATTCTTATGTTAGTGAGTGAGCTATGAAATATATCGGTTATGTAATGGGATGGATATTTGTATTAATGCTTGCAATGTACTTTTACACATTCTTTGTTATTTACAAGAAATACAGAGGACATGGGCAGACACGTAAGCAGGCATTTTTATCTACATGGAGGATGTATGGGTAACGAAAAATTAAATTTGTTTCAGCGAATTAATGCAGTGCGTGAAAAGATTGATTACATCAAGAAAGATAAACAAGTACAAACCTATAAGGCGGTTAGCCATGACCAAGTAACTGCACTTGTACGTGACCATCTAGTAAATTTTGGTGTGGTTGTTTATCCAAATCTAGTGTCATCTACTACCGTAGATACTGGTGATAAAACAAGCAAAGGCACTCCGATTATTCGTGTTGAAGCTGTTTATGAGTTTGTATTTGTGAACATTGATGACCCTGCTGATAAATTCACTGCAAGCGTATCAGCTCATGCAAATGACCAAGGTGATAAAGCGCCAGGCAAAGCACTTAGCTACGCTAAAAAAGCGGTGATTCTAAAAGTATTTGAAATTGAAACTGGTGAAGATGATGAAAGCAGGTATCAAAGTTTTGATGTTGATGACTGGATTACTGACATTCAAACCGCTCAATCAATCACTGAATTGCAGCAGTCATATAACGATGCCATTGGTGCAGCTTTGAAGGCTAAAGACATGACCGCAAAACAGATGATTATTATCGCTAAAGATAAAAGAAAGGCTGAATTAGCATGATTATTCAAGGCTCACAGGAATGGAAACAGCTACGCGCTGGCAAGGTAACTGCATCACGTATTGCAGACATTATTGCAAAGACTAAATCTGGCTATTCAACCAGTAGAAAAAACTACATGACAGATTTAATTAGAGAGAGATTCGGTGTTATTGACGAAGGTTTTACAAATGCGGCGATGCAGCATGGAACAGAAACAGAGCCATTTGCGCGGCATGAATATTCAATCAGAAACAATGTAATGGTTGATGAAGTTGATTTTGTAAACCATCCAAAAATTGCTATGTCAGGCGCAAGCCCTGATGGCATTGTGAATGATGGATTAGTCGAGATTAAATGCCCTAATTCAGCTACGCATTTTGACTATATTCTTGAAGATGTAGTGCCAGAAAAATACAAGCCACAAATGGCATGGCAGATGGCATGTACAGGTGCTAAATGGTGTGATTTTGTCAGCTTTGATAATAGAGCCCCAGAAGGACTGCAATACTTTCAGATTCGCTACATACGTGATGAAGTATATATCCAATCACTAGAAAACGAAGTAATTGAGTTTTTGAAAGAGCTTGATTTTAAATATAACCAGTTAGCAGAAAAACTTAATCAAATGAAAGAGGCCGCATAAATGAACGTACTAAATGCAATCGGTAACATCGGCAAAGATGCAGAAATCAGACACACGCCTAACGGTGATGCAGTAGCGCAATTCAGCTTTGCACTCACTAGCGGATATGGTGATAAAGCTATTACTACATGGTTGAACTGTAATGTATGGGGGAAACGTGCAGAAACACTCGCGCCGATGCTCCTGAAAGGCACAAAAATAGGCATTACAGGCGAGTTGACTAATAGACCATACGCAGACAAGTCAGGCAATGAAAAGTACAGCCTAGAGTTGCGTATTATTGATGTAACGCTGCTAGGTTCAAAAGCTGAAGATGGCAAAGTGCAACGCCAAGACAGCAAGCCTGATGTGCAAGATATTAGCGATATTGATAGCGACATACCATTCTAACCATGCGTAACCAACACTTATGCAAGCTAACAGATGATCAGGTACGAGAGATAAGAAAGCTGCATTTAGCTTATGTTCGTGGCTATGG
>Ga0208508_1000068_pt1 | contig 32493 bp, 22 predicted proteins | sample LakWasMeta1_LOW4_2_FD_183853 | JGI IMG/M metagenome (GOLD analysis project Ga0208508, IMG submission 183853) | Freshwater sediment methanotrophic microbial communities from Lake Washington under simulated oxygen tension - Sediment Metagenome... | ecosystem: Environmental > Aquatic > Freshwater >...
AGTACTGGCGCTGATCAATTGGCTTTTCGACAGTTGCTGGCCGCGATTAAAATTGATAGTGGCCAATTGCAGACCGGCTTTAGCTTCGTTCAAGGATGCATCGGCTTGCCGCAATTCGCTGTCGAGGGTTCGATGATCCAGCTCCAGCAATAATTGTCCGCGTTTCACTTGCTGGCCGACGTCGACGTTCAATGCAGTCACCCGCACACCGCTGAGTTCGACGCCGAGCTGCATTTCTTCCCAGGGCGATACCGGGCCGGAAGCAATAATGCTTCGTTCGATCGTTCGCGATTGCGCCTTCACCAGACTGACCGCCATGCTGGCACTGGACGTTTGTTCGGCTGATTTTTCAGGCTCGCCGCCGGAACAAGCGCCGAGAAAAGTCACCCCGAGCAACAACAGAATTTTTGGCTTGAATAGATTTGGCACGGGACGTCTCTTGTTGTTTATTTCGATACTTCGGTGGCACCGGCAAAATCACCCGCCAATGCCTTGTAGACCAATGCCAGCGAGCTTGCCTGTGCGGTTTTTGCCTGCACATTGGCATCTTCGGCGGACAGCAGGGTGCGTTCGGCATCTAGCAAACTCAGGAAATCGGCAGCGCCATTGTCGTAACGCAATTTCGCCAGATCGCGCGCCTTGCGTGACTGCACTTCGGCTTGCTGCAACGCATCTTGCGAGCGATTGCTGGCGCGGTATTGCGCCAACGCGTTTTCGGTATCTTCCAATGCCAGCAACACGGTTTCCTGATACAGCGCCGCCGAAGCATCGGCACGCGCTTCGGCTGCTTTCACGTTTTGGCGAACACGCCCAAAGTTCAGGAAACTCCAGCTGATCGAAGGCCCGTAACTCCAGCGCTCGCCGCCTTTATCGCCCAGATCGCCGAAGCCTTGTGCGGTCCAGCCAAAGCTGCCGAATAAATTCAGCTTCGGAAAGTAATCGGCCATTTTCTCCCCGACTCTGGCATTGGCCGCCGCGAATTTCTGTTCGGCAGCCAACACATCCGGACGTCGCTTGATCCATCCGTCCGGCGTGCCAATCGTTCTTAATGCCGGCAAGGTCGGCATGTCCTTGCTCAACGTCAGCAGTTCCCGCACTGCCGTTACCGGTTGCGCCGTCAGCACCGCGAGGCGTTGTTCCTGGCGAACGACTTCCGCTTCGGTATTAGGCACCTGCGCGGCAACCTGCAAAGCGAGTGCGCGATTTTGTGCTAGCTCAAGCGCATTGCCGCGACCTTCTTTCAGCCGTACTTCCAACACGCGATCACTGCGCTGCAGGTTTTCGATATTGATGTTCTGGATCTGCAGACGCCGCTGTGCGCCGCGCAATGCAAAAAAGGCCTGCGCTACTTCGGCGTTGACCGACAAGCGCGCAGCATCGAGCAAATAGGCATCGGCATCGCTTTCACGATAGATCGCATTTTTCTGCTGGCGCAAACCACCGAACAAATCGATTTCCCAACTGGCATCGAAACCGGCGCGATAACTTTCGGTGATGCCGGTGCCGACGGGAATAAACGGATCCTGATTGGAAGCACGACTTTTTTCGGCATCGCCGCCGGCAGTGACGGTCGGGAACCAGCTGAAGATCGACAGACCACGCAGGGCGCGGGTTTCCCGCAGTCGTGCCGCGGCCTGTGCGATCGATTTATTTTCCTGCTGCGCGCGGGATAACAGGGCATTCAAGGCCGGATCGTTGAAGGCTGACCATAAAGCACTCTCGCTCTCTGTTGCCTGCGTAGCGGCACCCGCTGCCTGTGTCGCTTCAAGGCTCTGTGCCTGGTCGAATTTTTCCGGCAAGGGCGCATCGGGTTTTACGAAACGCGGGCCCACGGTACAGCCCGACAAGACCATCACGATGGCGCTCGCCAGCAACACTTTTTTCATGTTTTTATTTTCAATGCGTTTCATGCGCATTCTCCAATTGTTTCGCTTCTTCTTCGCGACGCGATGACCAGCTGCGAATCAGCACATAAAACACCGGCGTGAAAAACAGTCCGAAGAAAGTCACGCCCAGCATGCCGGCGAACACGGTGATGCCCATCACCTGACGTACTTCCGAACCCGCACCCGATGCAAACACCAAGGGCACGACACCCATGATGAAGGCGAAGCTGGTCATCAGAATCGGACGTAAACGCAGACGACTGGCTTCCAATGCAGCTTCGACAATACTGCGGCCCTGCATTTCCAGTTCGCGGGCAAATTCGACGATCAGGATGGCGTTTTTGCAGGCGAGCCCCATCAACACCACCAGGCCAATTTGCGTGAACACGTTATTGTCCAGGCTCATGACGCCGGTGACATTCAACAACCAGATAGCGCCAATGGCCGAGAAAATACACAACGGCACGATCAGGATGACCGACAAAGGTAGGCTCCAACTTTCGTACAAGGCCGCCAGTACCAGATACACCAGCAACACGCAGAGTGGAAACACCCATAGCGTTGCGCTGCCCTGATGGACTTGCTCGTAACTCAATCCGGTCCATTCAATCGCCAGACCGTTCGGCAACTGCTGCTGGGCAATTGCCTCGATGCTGACGATCGCTTCGCTCGACGACATCAACGAAGGATCGGTACCGGCTCCGACATCCGCGGCAGGATAACCATTGAAGCGGATGACCGGATCGGGGCCGTAGCTTTCCGTGATATTGACCACGCTGCCGATTGCGACCATTTCACCGGTCACGCTACGGGTGCGAAGTTGTGCGATATCGCTGACATTGTCGCGAAAAGGAGCATCCGCCTGTGCGTAGACATTGTAGGTTCGGCCAAACAGATTGAAATCGTTGACGTAAGTCGAACCCAGATACACCTGCAGCGTGTTGTAAAGTTCGGACAAGATGACGCCCTGTTCTTTTGCCTTGGCGCGATCAACCTGTGCATTCAATTGCGGCACATTCGCCTGGTTCGCGCTGTAGACCGTATTGCCGTCGAAACCCGGTGTCTGCCGCAATGTTCCGACCAATGCCTGGGTGTGCGTATTCAACTCACCGTAACCCAGCGATGCGCGGTCCTGCACGAATAACTCCGCGCCGGCCGAATTGCCAAGGCCCATGACTGGCGGCGGCATAACGGCAAACGCGAGGCCATCCTGATCCTGCATGAATTGTCCGGTAATCATTCCGGAAATTTCTTCTGCCGTGTGTTCGCGTTCCTTCGCCGGCTTCAAGCCGATGAAAATAACGGCGGCATTCGGTGTTGCAATAAAATGCGCGGCGTTCAAACCGGGGAAAGCCACCGCGTTATGCACACCCGGTGTTTTCAATACGATCGCACTGAGTTTACGCACCATCGCATCGGTACGATCCAGTGTCGCGCCTTCGGGCAATTGCACCATCGCAAACAGATACTGCTTGTCCTGCGTTGGAATAAAACCGCCAGGCACGCTGCGGAAACCGAGAACGGCGACGAATATCAAACCGCCGTACAGAATCATCAGGCGAACGCTGCGGCCCATATTGCCTTTCACGGCTTGACCATAGCGTGTGCTGGCGTTACCGAACTTGGCGTTGAACCAGTGAAAAAAACGACCAAAAACCTTTTCGATCATTTGTCCGACTTTGTCCGGTTTGGCGCCATGCGGTTTCAGCAAGACGGCCGCCAGTGCCGGCGACAAAGTCAGCGAGTTGATCGCCGAGATCACGGTGGAAATCGCAATCGTGACGGCGAACTGGCGATAGAACTGCCCGGTAACGCCATCGAGAAATGCCAGTGGTACGAACACGGCAATCAAGACCAGCGAGATCGCGATGATCGGGCCGGACACTTCGCTCATCGCCTTGTGTGCGGCCTCGAGCGGCCTCAGCCCTTCCTGGATATTCCGTTCGACGTTTTCCACTACCACGATGGCGTCATCGACCACGATGCCGATCGCCAGCACCAGGCCGAACAAGGTCAGCACATTGATCGAAAAACCCAGCAACCAAAGCACGGCAAACGTACCGATGATCGATACCGGCACCGCAAGCAAAGGGATGATCGAGGCACGCCAGGTTTGCAGGAACACCACCACCACGATCACGACCAGCAGTACGGCTTCGAGCAGGGTCATAATCACCGAGCGAATCGATTCGCGAACGAACACCGTCGGATCGAATTCCACGCTCCATTTCACGTCTTTGGGAAAGGTTTTTTCCAATTCGCCAAGGCGTTTGCGCACGGCATCCGACAAGGCAATCGAGTTGGCGCCGGGTGCTTCAAAAATAACGATGGCAGCGGCGTCTTCATTATTGAGCAGCGAGCGCATCGCATAGGTATTCGAACCGAGCTCGATGCGCGCGACATCTTTCAATCGCGTGAGTGCGCCGTGCTCGCTTTTGATCACGATGTCGGCGAATTCTTCCGGCGTGGTCAAACGTCCCTGGGCATTGATCGATAATTGCAGCGGTGCATTACCCGGGTTCGGCGACGCGCCGATACTGCCGGCCGACACCTGCACGTTTTGTTCGCGAATGGCGTTGACGATTTCCGTCGCGGTCAAATTTCGCGATGCGGCTTTTTGCGGATCAAGCCATACCCGCATTGCATAATTACCGGCACCGAATGCCAACGCCTGGCCCACACCGTCCAGACGGGCCAAATCATCCTTCACCCGCAAATTGGCAAAGTTCGCGAGATATAAAGCGTCGTAGGTTTTATTGGGCGACGTTAAGTGCACCACCATCGTGATGTTGGGCGAGCTTTTCGCGGTGGTCACGCCGAGGGCACGCACGGTTTCCGGCAAGCGCGGCAAGGCCTGCTGCACGCGGTTTTGCACGCGGACGGCAGCCTGGTCGATATCGGTACCTTGCTTGAAGGTAACGGTGAGATTCATCGTGCCATCGGAACCGGCGGCCGATTTCATGTAGATCATGTCTTCGACGCCGTTGACGGCTTCTTCAATCGGCGCGGCAACGGTTTCGGAAATGGTTTTCGGATCGGCGCCAGGATACATCGCGCTGACGGCCACCGAGGGCGGCACGACATCGGGATATTCGCTGATCGGCAATTGCGGAAGTGCAATCAGGCCGGCAACGAATATCATGATCGACAACACCGCCGCGAAAATCGGGCGGTCGATAAAAAACTTGGACGCATCCAGATGATGGGATTTGCTCATGATCAGTGTCCGGCGGGGGCGGCAGGATTGGCCGGAGCAGGCGGCGCTTGGTCAGGCTTGTCCATCGGTACGATGATCGGTGACACTGGCGCGCCGGGGAAGAAAATTTTCCGCACGCCATTCACGACGACGACGTCTTTCGGATCGAGGCCTTTTCTGACGACGCGCAGACCATCCACGGTTTCGCCCAGCACGACATCTTTTCGCACCGTCGCGTTTTTATCGCCGAGCACATAGACGAATTTACGATCCTGATCGGTCGAGACGGCCATTTCATGAATCAGCATCACGTTCTGTTCGCTGCTGCCTAGCAAACGCACACGCGCGTAAAGCCCCGGGGTAAATACACCGTCGGAATTTTTCAATTCCGCTTTCGCACGAATCGTGCCGGTGCCGGCATTCAATTGATTGTCGACGAATACCATTTCGCCCTTGTGCGGATAACCGGTTTCATTGGCCAAACCGACTTGCACCGGATTGCGTGCATCGCGCGAACTTTTACGTTCGCCGTTTTGCGACATGGTCTGGTATTTCAGATACACCTGCTCGTCACCTTCGAAGGTGACGTAAATCGGATCCATCGTGACGACGGTCGATAACAGGCTAGTGCCGGGCGACACCAGGTTGCCGGGCTTGACCAAGGCTGCGCCGATACGACCATTAATCGGCGAGGTAATTTGGGTGAAACTCACATTCAATTCGGCCTGCGTGACCGCCGCCTGCATCGAAGCAACATCGGCCTGCGCCTGCTGCAATTCGCCACGGCGCTGATCGAGCTCGCCTTGCGATGTCGCTTGTTCCTTGATCAAGCGTTCACTGCGGGCCAGCTCGGTACGCGCCAGAACGACGCGGCTCTGCGCACGCGCCAGATTGGCTTTTGCACTGTCGAGTGCGGCGCGATACTCGCGATCATCGATCGAGAAAAGACGCTGCCCGCGTTTCACTTCACTGCCTTCCCGGAAATGCACGGCAGCTAGATAGCCAGACACGCGTGGTCGCAACTCGACAGTGTCGACGGCTTCGATGCGGCCGCTGAATTCGTCCCAGAGCTGTACTTTTTTCTGGACTACCTGCGCCACATTCACCTGTGGTGGTGGCGGCATGCCTTGCTGGCCACCGCCGCTGCAAGCGGTCAGCAATGCTGCGCTCAACAGTGAAACCGAAAAACCGATTGCCCATTTATTCTTGTACATACAACGCCCCAAAGGTCAAAAAAGAATTCCCGCATTGGCGGGACTGTTGATTTTTTTTGTTACAGCAACCCGCCGCTCGCCGGTTTCAGGAAATGCTTCTTCAGCTCGGATTTTTTCCAGATGGCTTGCCAGCCAAGGGCAGGTGGCTTCATTGCGTCCATTCCTTCGCCAAAGCCTCCAGACGCGCGATCACTTTTTTCCGCATGGCGTCCGGTATCTCCTGGCAACGCGTGATGTCCTGCCAAAACAGGCCGGCGGCCGCCAACTCCAGAATCATGACGTTGACTTCTTTCGGCGTTCCTTTCTGCGCGCCGTAACGTTGACGGTTCATTTCACGCACTGGCTCCAGCAATGCCTGGTCGTGCGTCAAGGCACTCATCATGCCGGCGACAAAACGCTTTTGTTCGTCGCTGGTTCGGGTCATGGCCCGCAGGCTGCCAATCAAATCGGCGGCACCGTGATTGTCGAGCTTGGGCCGCAGGTTTTTTTCCATCGCCGCCCATTGCTGCATGTCCCGTTCTATCAGGGCCCTCAACAGAAGGTCTTTGGTTGGAAAGTGGTAGGTAATGCCGCCACGGGTAACGCCGCTTTCTTTCACCAGCTGGTCATAGGTGAGATTGCCGGCACCCTGGCGCTGAACGATACGTTCGGCTGCCTGCAGCACTTTTTCTTTCGAAACAGGGGGTCTGGTCATGGCTAGTAACTATACAAAATGTTCTGTATAGAAACAGAAAACCCCTGTCGGCTGCAAGCGCCATTGGTCATGGCTGCATAAGTCGTGACCGCAATCGCGCAATTGCGTGTCTCGAGGAACCAATTTGCGCTGCCGTGTTTCCCGACGACTGCCGGCATGGCCTGGGACATGCTATATACCCAGTCATGCTTGCTAGTATGGGGCGTCATGAGATCAAGCCTGCCCATCGCTGCCGGAAACTTTGCCCGAATCGCACCCCTGTATTCGGGGTTGATTCTGTTGCTGGCGCTTTTCCTGCCCGCCCACGCTTATGCCTCGAGCGCCGCTTCGACACAGCCGGCCGATATCGCCTCGCTGCGCGCCAGCCAGGCTAGATCTGCCTCCGAGCTCAGGCTGCAGGCAATCAAGCTGCGGCACACCGTCAAAGATCCGAAACATCGTGCCTGGGCCGCTTTGGCGCAGGCCGAATTCGAAAATGATCTTGAAAAAGCCGACGCGGCATTGGTCATGCTGGACGAAGCCTATCGGGAAGCCGATGCCCTGAAGCTGGACGACCTCAAATTCCTGACCTTGAATGCCCGCAGCACGATTCTGGTCAATCGCGGCCGCTCGGAAGAAACCGATGCGGTCCAGAAAGAAATGAAAGCGATGGTCGATGCCGGCGCCGAAAAATACCCGGCATGGCGCGCGCAGTGGCTGGATCAGCGCGGCGTACTGGAACGCAAACTGGGCAACTTCGACAGCTCGCTCGATTACTTCAAGCAATCGCTCGATATTTACCGCAAGCTGAAAGATCCGACCAACATGGCGCGTGAATTGAATTCGATTGGCGTCATCCATGGCCGAACCGGCAAATTTGCCGATGCCGTCGTGGCCCATACCGAAGCTCTGGAGCTGTCGCGCAAAGCCGGTGACCGCGGCGAAACCGCACGCGGTCTTCGCATGCTTGGCGTGCTGTATCGCAACCTCGATGATGAAGAACTCGGCAGCCAATCCCTGCTGGAAGGCCTGGCTTACGTCGAAGAACGCAATGTCCGCGAGGCGATAACGCTGCATGGAGAACTCTCCAAGTCCCTCACGCTGCTCGATCGCATGTCGGAAGCCGAGTACCACGCCGAACAGGCGGTCAAATTGTCGAAGCAATCGGGCAGTCCGCCCAACCGCGTCAATTCTTTCGCACGAATGGCCGAACTGAAACTCGCACAAGGCAAAGTCGACGATGCCGACTATTGGACAAAACTCGGTTTCGAATCATTCAACGATGTCGCCATACGCGACCAGACACTCCTGCTATTTTCCCAGGCAAAAGTTTCGGCAGCACGTGGACAATCGGCAAAAGCACTGGAAGAGGCGCAAAAAACGCTCGTCAATGTTCGCAAATTCGGCGACCGCATTCTCGAACGCGCGGTACTGGATTTATTGGCCGAACAACAATTGAAAGTCGGCGACGCGGCAAATGCCTACATCACCCGGAAGGCCCATCAGGCGCTCGACAAGGAATTATCGATCGACATGGCGGCCCGCAAGATTTCGGCACTGGAAGGCAAGCTGGAGCGTGAACGCAGCGAAGCCGAACGTGCACTGCTTGAACGCGATAATGCAGTGCAGGCGCTTACCCTGAGTCGGCAGCGATTGCTGGGCATGGCACTGATCACCGGGCTGGTTGTGCTCTTGATCATCGCCGGCCTTCTTTACTGGCGCTATCTGAGCGTAAAACGCAGCAAGGCGGAAATCAGCCATAGCCGCGATGAGCTTGCACAACTGCACACCGCGCTTCTCGATAGTTCCGCCGCACTGGAACGCGTTGCACTGACCGACGCCTTGACCGGTCTGGGCAACCGACACGCATTGACCCAACACATGGAACGTTGTCTGGCAAAGGGCGCCGAACAACGCCGCGGCCTTTGCGTACTGCTATTGGATCTTGATTTTTTCAAACAGATCAACGACAAGCACGGCCATCTGGCGGGTGACGCCGTACTGCGCGAAGTTGCAACCCGCCTGACGAATGCATTGCCGGACAATGCCACCATTGGTCGCTGGGGCGGCGAAGAATTCATCATCGTTTTCAATAATTGCAATTTGTCGGAAGTGCAGGCGCTGGCGGAACGGGTCCGGCAAGCCATCGCCAACACTCCGGTAATATTTGAAATGGCAACCATCACTATCAGCACCAGTATCGGCATCGCGAGCAATCGCGACTTGAATGCATATTCAACCGACCCACTCTTGGCCGCCGCAGACGAAGCGCTTTATCGCGCGAAAGACAATGGCCGCAATCGTGTCGAGACAGCGACAGTCTGATTTCCGGCAATCGGTTTGCAACCATGAATGTGTTTGTGCATCACGCAACCTCCGGATTGCCGACTTCCGTATGCCATTGGTCACTCTTGACGTGCAAGAGCGCGAGCAGCAACATCGAATGCTTGTCTCATCGTGATTTCGCGATGGGTTGGCCCATGTCTTTCGGACTTGTCGGTGGAGTAATGTGATGGATAGACGTAATTTCTTGGCTGTATCGGGCATTGGCCTGAGCGGCTTGATGATTCCCGGTTTCGGCAATGCAGTCGCTGCCGAAGTGCTTCTCACCAAAATGGACGCGGGCCGTAAAAAAGTACTGGCCGACATTGCCCTGAACGCCGCCACCGGCGATGGTGCCACCTATTGCGATGTCCGCATTGGCCGCTATCTGCGCCAGTTCGTGATTACCCGCGAAAGCAAAGTACAAAATGTCGTCAACACCGAATCGCTCGGTGCCGGCGTGCGCGTCATTGCCAACGGCACCTGGGGCTTCGCCGCCACCAGTGATTTGACCAATGCCGGTGTCGCCAAAGCGGCAAGACAGGCTGTTGCCATTGCGAAAGCAAACTCGACCGCACAAACCCAGCCGGTGCAATTGGCCAAAGTGAAAGGTGCCGGCGAAGTTTCCTGGGCCACGCCGATCAAGAAAAACGCAATGGAAGTGCCGATCAAGGAAAAAGCCGATTTGCTACTCGGCGTAAATGCCGCCGCCATGGCCGCCGGTGCCAACTTCGTGAACTCGATGTTGTTCCTGGTCAACGAGCAGAAATATTTCGCCTCGACCGATGGTTCCTATATCGATCAGGATGTTCACCGCATCTGGCCTACCTTCACCGTCACTGCGATCGACAAGACCACAGGCAAGTTCCGCAGCCGCGACAGCCTGTCGGCCCCGATGGGTATGGGTTTCGAATATCTCGATGGCGACCGCAAAATCATCCTGCCAAACGGCCTGATGGGCTATCGGGATTCCTACAACATGAAAGAAGACGCCACCGAAGCCGCCAAACAGGCAGTCGCAAAACTGAAAGCGCCGTCGGTGAAACCGGGCAAATACGACCTCGTACTCGATCCTTCGCATCTGTGGCTCACGATTCACGAAAACGTCGGCCATCCCCTCGAACTCGATCGCGTACTGGGCTATGAAGCCAACTACGCGGGCACCAGTTTCGCGACGCTGGACAAACTGAAAGACAAATTCAAATACGGCAGCGACAAAGTCACGCTGTTTGCCGACAAGGTGCAGCCAAGCACGCTCGGCGCGGTGGGTTACGACGACGAAGGCGTGAAAACCAAACGCTGGGATCTGGTCAAGGACGGCACGCTGGTGAACTACCAGGCCATCCGCGATCAGGCACACATCATCGGCGAATCCGAATCGCACGGTTGCTGCTATGCCGACTCCTGGTCCAGCGTGCAATTCCAGCGCATGGCCAATGTCTCGCTGGCACCGGGCAAGGAAAAACTGTCTGTTGCCGACATGATCAAGAATGTCGAAAAAGGCATTTACATCATCGGCGACGGTTCGTTCTCGATTGACCAGCAACGCTACAACGCGCAGTTCGGCGGGCAGCTTTTCTACGAAATCGAAAACGGCAAGATCAAGGGCATGGTGGAAGACGTTGCGTATCAGATTCGTACGCCGGAATTCTGGAATGCCTGTTCGGCGATTTGCGATGAAAGCGATTACCGTTTCGGCGGTTCCTTCTTCGACGGCAAGGGTCAGCCAGGTCAGGTATCGGCTGTGTCGCATGGTTCCAGCACGACGCGCTTCGATGGCATCAATGTCATCAGCACCGCGCGTTCGCTGGGCTGATAGCCAACCCTTAGCCAGACATTCAGGAGCACACAATGAGCATTTATACCGAACAACAAGCGAAGGCCATTCTCGATAAGGTCATCAAGCTTTCCAAAGCCGACGAGTGCACTGCGACACTCACCGGTGGCATCAATGGCAATATCCGTTTCGCACTGAACAATGTTTCCACCAGCGGCATCGTTACCAACGCCGATCTGGCCGTACAGGTGGCCTTCGGCAAGCGCGTTGGTACAGCGACCATCAACGAGTTTGACGACGAATCACTCGAACGCGTAGTGCGCCGTGCCGAAGAACTGGCGCGTCTGTCCCCGGAGAACGACGAGTTCATGCCGGCGATCGGCAAACAGACTTACAAGTCCACGCCTACCTTCAACCAGAGCATTGCCGACATTACGCCGGAATACCGCGCAAAAGTCGCCGCCGATTCGATCACGCCCTGCAAGAACGACAAACTGGTCGCCGCCGGCTTTCTGTCCGATAGTGTCGGATTTTTTGCCTCGGCCAACAGCAATGGCAATTTCGCCTATCAACAATCCACGGGGCTCGATTACACCTGCACCGTGCGTACCGATGACGGCACCGGCTCCGGCTGGGTTGCCCGCAATGTCGGTTCGGTCAAGGATTTCGACGCCAATGTCGAAATTCGTACCGCCATCGGCAAGGCAAAAGGTTCTGCCGGTGCCAAGGCGCTAGAGCCCGGCAAATACACCGTGATTCTGGAACCGGCAGCTTCGGCCGGTTTGATTTCCTTCATGATGTTCGGTTTCGATGCACGGCAGGCCGATGAAGGCCGCAGCTTTTTGACCAAAAAAGGCGGCGGCAATAAACTGGGCGAACAGGTTTTTGATCCGCGTGTCAGCGTGCATTCCGATCCCTGGGATGCCGATGCTCCGGTGATGCCGTGGGACGGGGAAGGTTTACCGCGCGAGAAGATGGCGATCATCGACAAAGGCAAAGTCTCGTATCTGGAATACTCGCGTTACTGGGCCAAGCAGAAAGGCAAAGAAGCCAAAGGCTCGCCGGGCAATCTGATCATGGCCGGCGGCACCAAGTCGACGATGGATCTGGTCAAGGGAACCGCGAAAGGCATTCTGGTCACCCGCACCTGGTACATCCGCATGGTCGATCCGCAAACCGTATTGTTGACCGGTCTCACCCGCGACGGCACTTTCTACATCGAGAATGGCGAAATCAAATACCCGATCAAGAATTTCCGTTTCAACGAATCACCGGTGATCATGTTGAACAATGTCGAAGAACTCGGCAAACCGGTACGTGTCGGCGACGACGAATCGCCGTTCGTGATGATGATTCCGCCGATGAAAATTCGCGACTTCACCTTTACGTCGCTGTCGGACGCGGTGTAACTCGGCAGCCACAGGATTTATTGTTTCCTCGTAGGAGGGCCTTCCAGGCCCGACCGGATTTGCGGCAATATTCGGTCGGGCCTAGAAGGCCCTCCTACACGAACAATTCGATACCCGCGGTGCCATGACATGAATGACTCAACGACATGAACCGCCAGCAATTTCTACGACTGATGTGCCAGGCCGCTGCAGGCATTGCCGTGTCGCCGCTCTTGCTGCGTGAAGCCGTCGCGGCCGCACCCGAATACGATTTCTGGTTTACCCGATTGATGTATGACTCCGGCGACTGGGATGTCGACCAACGGATGCCGGCCAATATCATCACCTCGCTGATCGACTACACCACGCTGCGGGTTGATACCAAGGAACACGTGATCGCGCTTTCTGACCCGAAGATGCGGACCGCGCCGTTCTGTTATCTGGCCGGTCACAAACTGGTCGAATTCAATGCCGATGAACGCAGGAATTTCGAGGCGTATGTGCGCAACGGCGGTTTCGTTTTCGTCGATGACTGCAATCACGATATCGACGGCTTGTTTGCCAAATCCTTCGAAGCGCAGATGAGTTCGATTTTCGGGGCCTCGGCCCTGAAAAAACTACCGAACAAGCATCCACTCTATAGCAGTTTTTTCAAATTCGACGAACCGCCGACCACCGGCTTCGAATTGAACGGCTGGGGCGATGACATCGTGCACGATTATCTGAAAGGCATCGAAATCAACGGCCGGCTCGGCGTGCTTTACAGCAACAAGGACTACGGCTGCGAGTGGGATTACGACTGGCGCAACAAGCGCTTCCTGGCCGAAGACAATACGAAATTCGCTGTGAATATCGTGATGTATGCATTAAACAACTAGCAGTATTTTTGAAGGATATTGGCAACATGGATACCAACGAAGTCGTCATCAAGGAAAGATTGTCGCAACTGGGCCATCTGAAATCCGCGATCGCCAATGCCATCGTCGGGCAGGAAGACGTGATCGAGCAATTGCTGATCGGTTTGCTGGCCGGTGGCCACTGCCTGCTCGAAGGCGTACCGGGGCTCGGCAAGACCTTGCTGGTGCGTTCGCTCGGACAGGCGATGGATCTGGAATTCCGACGCATCCAGTTCACGCCCGACCTGATGCCCAGCGATATTCTCGGCACCGAAATTCTGGAAGAAGACCACGGCACCGGCAAACGCCATTTCAAATTCCAGCAAGGTCCGGTATTCACCAATTTATTGCTCGCCGACGAGCTTAACCGCACACCGCCGAAAACGCAGGCCGCCTTGCTCGAAGCGATGCAGGAACACACGGTCAGTTATGCCGGTGTCACGCATATCCTGCCGGATCCTTTTTTCGTATTGGCGACGCAAAATCCTTTGGAGCAAGCCGGTACCTATCCGTTGCCGGAAGCACAGCTTGATCGTTTCTTGCTGCACGTCCGCGTCGATTATCCGAGCGAAGCCGAAGAGCGAGCTATCTTGCAGCAAACCACCGGCGTGAGCTCGGCCAAAGTTCCGCAGGTGATGCAGGCCGATGCGATTCGATCCTTGCAGAAACTCGTTCGCGAAGTGCATGTCAGCGACGACTTGCTGAACTGGATCAACCAGATTGTGCGGGCCAGCCGTCCGCAGGAAAGCAGCTCGAAAGAAGTGCAATCCTGGGTGAAATGGGGCGCCGGTCCACGTGCCGGGCAGGCGCTGGTGCTGGCATCGAAAGCACGGGCATTGATTCATGGCCGTTTCGCGGCCACTCGCGATGACGTGAAAGCACTGGCGGCGCCGGTATTGCGTCATCGTCTCCTGCTGACCTTCGTTGCCGAAGCCGAACAAAAATCGGCCGACGATGTAGTGGCAGTATTGCTGAACTCGGTGCCGTTTCCGGGCTGACGACGATGGCGGCCGACCTGATTCCCATCGATGTGCGCGCACGCCTGAAAGCATTGCGCCTGCAGGCACGCCGTATTTCCGGCGCACAGGGCATCGGACAACATCAAAGCCGAAGTCGCGGTGCCGGTCTGGAATTCGCGCAATATCGCGCCTACGAACCCGGCGATGAACCACGGCAAATCGACTGGAAACTGTATGCCCGCTCGGATAAATTTTTCGTGCGTGAAGCCGAGCGCGACAGTCCGTTGATCGTCTGGTGTCTGATCGACGCCACCGCCTCGATGGCACAAGCCGATGCCCGTCGTCCGGAATGGACGCGTTTGCAAGCGGCGAAAGCCTTGACCGCCTGCGTGATTGAACTCGCCTTGAAACAGGGCGACCGTTTCGGTCTCATTGCCGTGAACGATCAGGGTCTGGTGGTCGTCAATGCCGGCAGCGGCATCAAACATCGCGATCAATGCCTGCTCGAGCTGCACAGATTGAAAGCGCAGGGCGCATGGCCCGGCGAAGCCCAATGCCGTCCGATCTGGGAACGCATTGGCGCCAATACATTGGTGCTTTTATTGAGTGATGATTACGACGAAGCCTGCGTGTCGCTGGTCGAACGATTGGCGGTCGCAAGACGCGAAGTACTCAGCGTGCAAATCCTGACAGCCGAAGAACGCGATTTTCCGTTTCAGGGCGGCCATCGCTTTCGCGATGCCGAAACCGATACCGAATTGCTGACCGATGCCGCCGCTTCGCGCGAAGGTTTTATCGGAAAGTTTTCCGACGCCAAAAAAATACTGGCGGCACGCTTTGCCGCCAGCGGTATCCAGCATACCGAATACGTACTGGACCAGGCGCTGGATTCCCCGCTGCAAAAGTTTTTTCTGCCACGCAATAGCCGGCATCGGGAGAGCGTGTGAACTTCTCCCTGTTATTGCCGGGCGCCTTGCTGGCCTTGTCGGCATTGTTGATCCCGCTACTGATCCATCTCAGTCGCCGCTCGGAACAAAAACCGACCGACTTCGCTGCACTGCGCTGGATTTCCGCGCAACTGCGGCCACGCCGGAAATTGGTATTTCAGGAAGTTCTTTTGTTGCTGCTGCGATTATTGCTATTGATCGCGCTCGCGTTTTTCCTCGCAAATCCGGTTTCGATGCAAGCGGTATCGCCCGAACATTGGGTCGTGGTTGTGCCGGGCAGCGATGTCGGTGCCGCAAAAGATTTGCCCGATGCAAAGCAATCGGAATGGCATTGGCTGAGTCCGGGCTTTCCGGAATACGAAATGAAAGTGGACAGTTCAACTATTGCTTTCAGTAGCTTGCTTCGCGAACTGGACGCAGAATTACCCGCGAACACGTCCTTGACGATCGTTATGCCGGAATTACTCGCTGGACTCGATGGCGAACGAATCCGTTTAACCCGGAAAGTGGATTGGAAAATCGTTCCGGCAATACAAACCACCGTCGTTCCCGCGCAGGCCGAAATCCAGAGACGCATCGCTCCGGATCCAAAGTCGCTGGGGCCCCGCCTACGCGGGGATGACGAATTGATAGGTAATGATGATCTTGCTCCAATCCGTCTCGCCATTCGCCACGACGACAAACATCTCGATGCCACGATCTATTTCCGTGCCGCACACGCCGCCTGGCAAACGTCAAAAAATCCGGATCAAAAAGATACTCTCGATAGCGCCGATATTTCATCCGCTTTGCAGCAAAACCGCAGTGCCTTGATCTGGCTGGCTTCCGGCGAGCTGCCACCCAACATTCGCCAATGGACAGAGAAAGGCGGCACGATTCTGGTCTCAAAAGAGACACTGGTGCCGGAAATGAAATCCTCTGTTTCTGCCTGGCGTAACGAACAGGGCGCCAGCTTGATTCGCGTCGCGCCACTCGGACAAGGCCGTGTGCTGCAATGGCAGCAGGATTTGAAACCGGCCGCCATGCCTGAATTGCTGGATCCCGATTTTCCAGAGCAACTGAGTTTGTTGCTGCAGACAAAACCGCTCGCACCGACTCGCGCCTTTGCGACATCACAGACGCCATTGATGGGTGCGAAAGCCGGCCCGGAAGCGCCGCAATCGCTACAAATCTGGCTCGCCCTGTTGATTGCCTTCTTGTTCCTGATCGAACGCTGGTTCGCGAATGCATCGCGACGCTGGAGTGCGGCATGAGCGCACTGGATAAAATCCGCCAATGGCAAGGCGCGGCAAAAACACGCCGCGTATTGATCGAATGTCTGATGGATTTGCCGCCGCTGGTCGGGCTGTATTGGCTGGCGTCACGCTTCCTGTCGATGCCGCTCGCCATTGCCGTGACACTTGCGAGCGGCGCACTCCTGCTTTTGTATGCGCTCCGTTCGATTGAAGCGCTCGATACCCATTGGCTGATTCGGCAACTCGACCTGCGCCTGCGCGATCTGGAAGACAGCAGCGATTTATTGTTCAAACCGGCCGCACAATTATCAACATTGCAAAATCTGCAACGCGAGCGGGTTGAACTGCGTGTATCCAGTCTTGCCAATGTCGATTTACGCGAGCCATGGCCGCTAAAAATCATCGCGCTATCGTTTTTTATTTCTGCCGTTTTATTTTCTGTTGCCGTTTACTGGCCACACGCGCCCACCTCTGCCGTCGCAACGACAGTTGAAGGTGTGCAGGCACCGACATCGGCCAATATTCCCGTGCGACTAATCGGGCAAAGCATCGGCATCCAGCCACCGGCTTATACCGGTCTGGCACCGCGTCAGGAAAAAAATCTGCAAGTGAAATTTCCGGAAGGCTCGCGTCTGAACTGGAATCTGATATTCCAGCCACAGCCAGCGACGGTGGAGCTCGTCTTTCTTGATGGCAGCCGTCTGATCCTGAAACAAAGCGGCGATTCCTGGCAGGCTTCCAAAGTGATGCTGCAATCGAGCCTCTATCGGCTACAGGTCAACAAAGCGGCGATAGGCGAAGACAAACTCTATCGTCTCGATGCGATAAAGGATTCGGCGCCGCAAATTCGCGTCACGCAGCCAGATCGAAATCTAAGTCTGGTTGAATTGGGGCAAACCGATTGGCCGCTGAGTTTCGAGGCCGAGGACGATTACGGTTTGGGTGCATCGCAACTGCGTATCCAGCTGGCACAAGGCAGCGGCGAAAATATCAAATTCAGCGAACAAACCAGGATGCTCACAGGTCAAGGCAACCGCAAACAAAAAAGCTTTGCCCAGACACTCGATCTGTCCTCGCTTGGCCTTGCCCCCGGTGACGACGTGATCATCCAATTCAGCATCAGCGACCAGCGCACACCGCAAATCAATACCACCCGCAGTTCGAGTTTCATCCTGCGCTGGCCGCCGGAAGACAGCATCCAGGCCACCGGCGTGGAAGGCATAGTGCAGAAGGCGATCCCGGCCTATTTCCGCAGCCAGCGGCAAATCATCATCGACACCGAAAAATTGCTGGCGAGCCAGAAAAAGTGGAGCACCGAAAAATTCGAGATGCAATCCGATACCATCGGTGTCGATCAAAGAATCCTGCGATTACGTTACGGCCAATTTCTCGGTGAAGAAACCAATGTCGGCGAAGCGGAACCCGGCGGCGAACACGAAGAGCACGCCGACGAACCTCCGAAGAAAGCCGCCAGCGCCAGCGAAACGCAAACGATTCTCGAGGAATACGGCCACACCCACGACATCAAGGAAGCGGCTACTTTGCTGGAGCCGAAGACCAAGGAACTGCTGCGCGCCGCGCTAAACGAAATGTGGCAGGCCGAATTGTATTTGCGTTCCGGAAAACCCAAACAGGCTTTGCCGTATGAATATCGTGCGCTGGCTTTCATCAAGAAAGTGCAGCAGGCCGACAGAATCTATCTGGCCAAAGTCGGCGTGGAATTGCCGCCGATCGACGAGACCCGGCGTCTTGGCGGCGACCGCAGCGGCCTGGGAAATCGGAACGATGTCTTGCAGGCGGCCAACAACACGGACACCGCGCTGATCCAATTCTGGCATTCGCTGGATAGCCTGGAATTCAATGCTTCCGGCACCAAGACCCAGAAGCCCGACTTTCCGGCGCTTCGACAATGGATTCGCGAGAATCCGTCCCGTTCACCAGATGCACTCGGTCTGCTGGCGGCTCTCGATGCGCTTGAAAAGCAGCCTGCCTGCCGCCCTTGTCTTGCGGAGATGAAAACCCAGCTCTGGCCGATGTTGCCGAAGCCTGCCGCACGCCCACGGCAAAGAAGCATCGACGATAAAAACGGACAGAAATACCTGGATGCCCTGAAGCAGGAGCGCCGGCCATGACAGTAAATCAGGTTTGCATGCTGTTGCTGGCGCTGGCGGTCTTGCTCGGGTCGATACGTTTGCTGGTGTCGTTCTGGCGCAGTGACAGATTGCTGCGTCCGAAAATCTGGCGCGTAATGACCCTTGTATTGTTGCAGTTGATAAGCGCGGTCTTGTTGTATTTCACGCTGTTTCCGCCGCCGACCTATACCAGCGCCGAACGACTCGTCGTTCTGACCGCAAATGCCGATACCGCCAATCAAAAAATAGAGGGGCGTGTTCTTGCCTTGCCCGAAGCTCCGGCAATGGCAAACACAGAACCCGTTCCCGATCTGGCGACGGCATTGCGCCGCTATCCGGGCGTCAATGTGGTGCAGATTGTCGGTGCCGGTTTAACGTCCCGCGATCAGGAGTCAGCGCGCGGTGTATCGCTCGACTTCATTCCTGCACCCTTGCCTGTTGGTCTGGTGGAATTGTCATCGCCCGACAGTGTATCCAGCGGCGCACGCTGGTCCGTGCAAGGGAAGATCAATGACATTAAAAATGCCCGAGTTGAATTGCTGGATCCGGGCAGGAGCGTTGTGGCGAATTCGTCGGTGGATGCCGAGGGTAATTTCAGCATGTCCGATACAGCCCGCACCGCTGGACTGGCGATGTATCAGCTGCGCATTCTGGACGAACAAAAAACCGTGCTTGATACCGTCAAACTGCCTTTGAATATCGTGCAGGAAACGACACCGAAAGTTTTAAGCCTGTCCGGCGGGCCGAATCCGGAATTGAAATATCTGCGTCGCTGGGCGATGGATGCCGGCATCGATTTGCAAAGCCAGATCGCGTTGAGTCCCGGTGTGCAAATGGGCAATGCCGATATCGCGATCACTGCCGGCAATCTTCGCGACATCGATTTATTGCTGCTCGACGAACGCGCTTGGGCTTCGCTCGGCCGCGGCGGCAAACAAGCCGTAATCGATGCTTTGCGCGCCGGCATGGGCGTGTTGCTTCGCATCACCGGTCCGCTGTCGGCAAATGATCGCAGCGAATTGCGTGCACTCGGATTTGCGGTCAGCGATGCCGCCATCGTGCAAGGCATCCGCCTCACATCGACGGGTGCTAAAACGACGCTGACGCGCCGCCCGCTGCGAGTCGGCAGCGATGACGCCGTTAGTCTGCTGAAAGACGATGCCAACAATCCACTCGCACTCTGGCGCGCCGAAGGTCGTGGTCGCATCGGCCTGCTCTGGCTGACCGATAGCTACAAGCTGGTCTTGAGCGACAAGGCCGACGCCCACGGAAACCTCTGGCGCGATGCCGTTGCCACACTGTCGCGCACGCGTAATGCCAGCGCGATGTCCCTGCGCGACAGCCATGCACGTATCAATGAAAGAACCGTGCTGTGCCATGTTTCCGCGAAACCCTATGTCCAGTCAGCAGATGCCGACATCACTTTTCTGCTTCCCGACAACGATGGCAGCGCCAAAAACTGTGCCGCGTTCTGGCCGCGCTCGTCCGGCTGGCACCTCGCGGTCTCGGATAAAACCGAACTTCCATTTTATGTGCGCGATGCGAATGAGGCACCCGGACTCAAAGCCAATGCGCTTCGCGAAGCCACGCTGTTGCTGACAGCCAAGCCCTTTAGCGAAAAAAGCACCAGCCGCATTCCTGTGCCCGGTTCGCCCTGGCCCTGGTTTTCGGTTTGGCTGTTGCTGACGGCATCGCTGTGGTTGCTGGAAAGATCGAAAATCGGAACACGCTAATCCAAGGCGATTCGTTGTTCCATATTGATTTTCCAAATCGTGTCATCGATTCATTTTCTGAGCCTTCAAGATGCATGACGTCACGGGGTCCCCGACAAGAGCATTCGGGGATGACGGTTTATTGATTGATTTTAAAAACACCGTCTTCCCCGCGTAGGCGGGGATCCCGCGCCGTTGCTTTGATGTATGACGTCACGGGGTCCCCGACAAGAGCGCTCGGGGATGACGGATTTTTGAATGGCGCAAATCCGGACAAGGTTGCCGAGCATCGGAATATTGGAAGATGGATACTTTCGTACCACTTCGATCCTTCAGCAGACCCGTGTAATCTGTCTGCATGAATCCGATCACTCCCCGCGTTGAAGATCCGCCGCTGCGATCCGTTGAATCGCCGGCTACCGATGTGTTGCTGCGTGAGGACGTCAAACAACTCGGTTCGCTGGTCGGCGAAATTCTGGCCGAACAGGAAAGCCCGGCATTTCTATCGCAGGTCGAAGCGATTCGCGTCGCGGCCATTCAACGCCGCGAAAATCTGCAGTCCATCGACAAGCTCGCTGAAAATTTATCCGGCTTGCCACTGCAACAATCCGAACGCCTGGTACGCGCCTTTGCACTCTGGTTCCAGGCGGTGAACCTGGCTGAGCGCGTGCATCGCATTCGCCGCCGTCGTGATTACCAGAAAGCCGGTGCCGCACCACAACCCGGTGGCCTGGAAGCGATCATCCTGCAATTGAAGGCCGAGGGCGTATCGTTCGAAGAATTGATCGAAGTGCTGCAACGCCTTCATATCGAACCGGTATTCACCGCACATCCGACCGAAGCGGTGCGGCGCGCCTTGCTCGACAAGGAACGCGATGTCGTGCGCCGCCTGATCGAAGACATAGATCGTGCGTTGACGCCGGATGAACGCCGCAAGGGCCGCGAACGCATTCGGGTTTCATTGACCTCGGCCTGGCAGACTAGCGAGATGGCGGCGGTAAAACCGAGCGTTAAAGACGAGATGGAACACGTCGGTTTTTACCTGTCCGAAGTGTTGTATCGCGTCTTGCCGGCCTTTCAGGAAGCACTCGAAGAAGCCGTGACCGCAACCTATGGCGAATGCCCTTCATTGCCGAATGTGCTGCGCTTTTCGACCTGGGTCGGCGGCGATATGGACGGCAATCCGAATGTCGGTGCCACCACCATTCTCGATACCCTGAATTCGCAACGCGAAATGGTGCTGAATGCCTACCGTCGCGATATTTTCGAGTTGCGAACCGTATTGACACAATCAACGCCGCGCATTGCCTTGGATGAAGCCGTCTTTCAGCGGATTGAATTTTACCGTCGGACTTTTCCGCAAATGGCTGTGCGTCTTTCCGAGCGCCGTACCGATATGCCGTACGGCGAATTGCTGCGGCTGATCGAAGCACGCTTGTCGGAAACATCTCGCAATACTGTTGTTGCCTATGCCGGTGTAGAGGAATTCATCGACGATTTATTATTGATCGATACCAGTCTGCTGCACCATCGCGGTGAACATGCCGGGCGATTTGGTCTGGGCCGGGTGATACGCCGTGCGCAATGTTTCGGCTTCCATCTGGCCGCACTGGATTTGCGCCAGGATTCGGCGATACACGATGCCGCCTTGTCGGAATTGTTGGCGAAAGACGATTTCGCACAGCAGACTCCGGAGCAACGCGCGCCAATTCTGCACACGCTGATTCGCGGTGGTTTGAATATCAACGAAGAAACAAGCGTTTCCAAACCCGTGCTCGATGTTTTCCGCGCACTGCATGATAGCCGCGAACGTTTTGGCACTCAGGCGTTTGGTCCGTATATCGTCAGCATGAGTCGCAGCGCCGCCGATGCACTGGCGGTATTGGCACTCGCGCGCATCGCCGGTTTTGCCGACGACAAAAATCAAATTGCCCTGGATGTTGCTCCCTTGTTTGAAACCGTGGCCGATCTGGAAGCTTCCGAAGCCAGTCTGCGTTCGCTGTTTGCCGATCCGGTTTATCGCGAACACTTGCAACAGCGCGGCCAAAAACAAATGGTGATGCTCGGTTATTCCGACAGCGCAAAAGACGGCGGCATTCTCGCCTCACGCTGGGCTCTGCAACGCACACAGGTAGCACTCACGGCACTCGCAAAAGAAAGCGGTATCCGTATTGTTTTCTTCCACGGTCGTGGTGGTTCCGCCAGTCGCGGTGGTGGCAAGACCGAACGCGCGGTGATGGCATCGCCACGCGGTTCGGTTGACGGCTATTTGCGTTTGACCGAGCAGGGTGAAGTAATCCATCGCAAATATGGCGTACGTGCTCTGGCCGAACGCAATCTCGAACAGATGACCGGCGCGGTGTTGCGCGCAACATTGCGACCGCGCGTGATTGAACCGCGTGAAAACCGATGGCGTGAACTCGCTACCCAAACGGCGAACGAGGCCAGGAAACATTATCGGGCCTTGGTACACGAAGACCCGAACTTCGCCGCCTATTTTCGTGCCGCGACACCGATTGATGTGATCGAACGTCTGCGCATCGGCTCTCGCCCCTCAAGACGTGGCAACAAGGGTGGCGTTGAAAGTCTACGGGCGATTCCCTGGGTGTTTTCCTGGAGCCAGAATCGCTGCGGTTTGACCGGCTGGTATGGGGTGGGCACGGCGCTAATGAACGCCATCGAACAACACGGCCAGAACGCAATCGCCGAGATGGCAAAAGACTGGCCCTTCTTTGCGACCCTGCTTGACGATGTCGAAATGGTATTGGCCAAATCGGATATGGCGATATTCGAACGCTACTCGCTGTTGGCCGGCGAAGCCCATGGGCATTACTTCGCAAAAATTCACGAAGAATTTGATCGATGCAAAAAGGCAATCCTGAAAATCAAAAACCAGACCGGCCTTTTGCAACGCGACCAAAGGCTCGCCCAAAGCATTCGTTTGCGTAACCCCTATGTCGATCCGATCAGTTTATTGCAGGTGGATTTATTGGCCCGATGGCGTGAAGCCGATCGCCCCGAAGACGAGCTTTTCCAGGCCCTCGTCACCACCGTGAACGGCATCGCGGCAGGCGTGCAAAATACCGGTTAAAAAATGTGAACCCCTTGGCAGAAATTCATTCAGCTAGGCTATGATGCGGAAGGGGATGTAGAAAACCGTTGCACCGTTGCGTGATCAAGGGGTTGGCTGCATGAAGGGATGGCTGTTTCACGGCAAATCTTGTCCGGGAATAGGGGCTTAGCGCCTTGGCTTTTCTCGCCGAACTCAAACGCCGCAATGTCATCCGCATGGCTGGGCTTTATCTGGTCGGTGCGTGGCTGATTACGCAAGTCGCAGCGACTTTATTGCCGGTATTCGAAGCGCCCGGTTGGGTGATGAAAACCATTGTCGGAATTCTTGCGGTCGGTTTTATTCCTGCAATGGTTTTTGCCTGGGTATTCGAACTCACGCCGGAAGGTTTGAAGCGCGATGCCGAAGTTCCAACGGAACAATCGATCGCACCACAAACCGCGCGCAAGATGGAACGCATGATCATCGTCTTGTTCGCAATTGCCTTGGCATTTTTTGGCTTCGATAAATTCGTCTTGGCACCGAAACGCGAAGCCGCAGCCGTCATCGCGGCAAGCGCAAAAGTGAAAGCGCAAACGCTGGCGGAAATAAAAACCAGCGTCAGCGAAAAATCGATTGCGGTATTGCCCTTCGTCAATATGAGCGCCGACAAGGACAATGAATATTTTTCTGACGGCATATCCGAAGAAATCCTCAATGCGCTGACCAAGATTGACGACCTGAAAGTGGCGGGTCGTACCTCGTCGTTTTTCTTCAAGGGCAAGAATGAAAATCTGACCAAGATCGGCGAAACACTTGGTGTGGCGCACGTGCTGGAAGGTTCTGTGCGCAAGCAAGGCGACAAGCTGCGCATCACCGCACAGCTGATCCGCGTCAGCGACGGCTTTCATCTGTGGTCGGACACGTTCGACGGCACAGACGTCGATGTATTCGCTCTGCAGGAAAAAGTCGCCCGCAAAGTGGCCGATGAACTGAAAGTGGCGATGAATCTGGGTGCGGAACAGCGGCTGGTCAATGCCGGCACGAAAAATCCGGAGGCCTACGCGCTGTACCTGAAAGCCACGGAAATTTTCAACCAGCGCGATGGCACACGCATGCGCGAAGCGGTGAGCATGCTGGAACAGGCGACCACACTCGATCCGAACTATGCCCGCGCCTATTCGCGGCTGGCAACACTGAGCTGGTTGCTGCCGGTGTTCACCAACAGTGATCCGGCACGCTCGCAAGAACAAGTGCGCACCTATGCCCAGCGCGCCATTGCACTTGACCCGCAGCTGGCCGAGCCTTGGGCGGCGATGGCCATGTCCTCAGGCACGCGCGCCGGTGCCGGTATGATTCAAGCGCGGGAGGAGTTCGAAAAAGCGCTGCAACTCGATCCCGACGATGTCACCACCAATTTCTGGTACGGGCTGACGCTGGCGCGCTGGGGTTACCAACGGGCAGGTGTGGAACGCATGGAGCATGCGCTGGCGGTCGACCCGATGGTGCCGAACGTGATGCGCTGGCGCGGAGTGATGTATCTGCGATACGGGGATCTCGACGGCGCCGAGCAATACCTTAAACGCGCGCAGGCGACGGGTTTGAGTTTGGCGGGGCGCGAATTGGCCGAGATCGTCGCCCGTCGTGGCGACATCGTCTCGGCGCGGCGCATGTGGAAGGAGGGCTCGCAAGTGCTGCTGACACAACTGGATGGAGATTCCCGACCCGGTTTTAGTGACGCGGTAGCGACGGGCCTGTTCGGTGGCAATGCCGACGATCGCGAGCGCGCCGTCGCCGCGATCGAAGACTTCCTTGCCACCGAGCCCAAGAACATTGCCGGCGTCACGCCGATGTGGCTGGCCCAGCTTGGCCATGGCGCGCGCGCGATGGAAGTCGAGCGATTCTACGTGAAGACGGACAACAGCGATTTCCTGGCCTACCTGTTCAGCCCGGCCGGAAAATCCCTGCGCCAACTGCCTGAATTCCCCGGCTATCTGAAAGCGAAAGGCTTCCCGATGTTGTGGGACAAAGTCGGCCCGCCGGATATCTGCCGCAAGATCGATAAAGGCGATTACGTCTGTGAATGATTTGAACCTTGTTCATATTTTTGTTTTGGTAGGAGGGCCTTCTAGGCCCGAAAGATCTGTCCAATTTTCGGTCGGGCCTAGAACGCCCTTCTACAAGGGAGTTTCGTGATGCTTCTCCGCCGTTTATCGCAATCACTGAAAGAACAAAACTGGATGGCGATCACCATCGAATTCGTGTTGCTGGTGGTCGGCGTTTTTCTCGGTATTCAAGTGGCCAATTGGAATGAAAATCGCGAACGCAGTAAACAATCAGAGGTATACACCGAACGACTCAAAGCCGACTTGCGTGAAGAAGCATGGGGCTATGCGTTGGTGATTGAATACAACAAAGATGTGCTGGACAAAATTGAAAGTGTGCTGGCAGATTTGGAAGGTGAGGCTGCGCTTTCGGATGAGCAATTTGTGATTAGTGCATTCCGTGCTACGCAATACAGAGTCATTGATCGAAAACGTGCAACCTTTGATGAATTAATTTCAACCAGCAAAATCGATCTGATTAAAGATCAAACCCTGCGAAATACGGCGATAAAGCTTTACAACATCCCAATGCTCGACAATTTATACAATGAAGGTGTGTCATCTGAGTATCGAAGATTATTCCGACGCACCGTTTCAAAAGATGTTCAACAAGCTTTGTTTGAAAATTGCGGCGATGGTTTCGCAAAAGTGTTGGACTATACAAGTATTAAAGAAACACTAAGTCGTCCTTGCACCCTTGGGCTGCCAGTGGCAAAAATTACTGCAGCAGCAAAGGCATTGCGTACGCAAGATAATATGTTGGCTGCCTCGCAATTGCGGTTTGCAGAAGTTTCAACAACGATTAGAGGTTTGGAAAATAGGCCGGTTATTGTAAAAGCATTCCAAGAAATATTTGGGAGAGAACCATGATCCTGCGCCGTTTATCGCAATCACTGAAAGAACAAAACTGGATGGCGATCACGATCGAATTCATATTGCTGGTGGTCGGCGTTTTTCTCGGCATCCAGGTCGCGAATTGGAATGCCGAGCGCGAGACCAACAAGAAAGCCGTCGAGGCCACCGAAAAACTGGTCGCGGATTTGCGCGCGGAAAGTTGGCGCTATCAATTTTTACTCGAGTATCACCGCGATATCCGCGATGCAGCCGAGAAAACGGCGAATGCGCTCAGTGGTAAAACGCCTTTGACGAACGAGGAATTTCTCGTCAACGCCTATCGCGCCAGTCAGTACAAGCAGGGTGCGAGTCGCCGTTCCACCTATGATGAACTGGTTTCGACCGGCAACATCGCGTTGATTAAAGACAAGGAGCTTCGAAACGTATCCGTGCGTGCCTACAGTCTGACCACGATCGACAATCTGGTCAGGGAGGGCATCGAATCGCGTTATCGCGAGCTGTTTCGCATGAGTGTTCCCAACGATGTGCAACGCGCGTTAGCTAAAGAATGTGGTGATCGCTACATCAAGCCCGGTGACTATCAAAACTTTGATCACATCATCGACTATCCCTGCAAAACCACACTACCGGCCGATGCTGTCGATGCCGCCGCCAACGCCTTGCGTTCCGATCCGCAAACCCTTCGTTACCTGCGCCAACGCATCGCCGACCTCGATACCCGTCTGGTAGACATGACACAAAACAATCGCGATGTCTGGGAAGCACTTTTGAAAATTGCCAAGGAAAAGCCATGATCCTTCGCCGCCTGTCGCAATCTCCATCTGACCCGTGCTACGATACTAATTGTTTCGCGGCGGTATTTATCGCTGACGGATCAAGATCGTTCAATTCAATAATCTGCGCGGCTGCATAATGCCCGGCGCGCATTTTCGCAGAGCGTAAATACGAGGGATCATAATGGTGCTCGAGTAATTCTTCGACCAGTGTTGTCCAATCGCCTTGGTCGGCCAGGCTTTGCCAGCGATTGATCGTTTCGCGGCCACGAAGCTCAAGCAAATGTTCCAACAGGTTTTTTATGGCGGAAGGATCGGCAAGAAAATGTTGATAGCCGTCGATCAGTAATTTCACTCTCGCTGCAAACGGTGCTTCGACGGTGATCAACTGGCCTTTGTCTTGCATTGCTGCAGCGAATGTTATTGGCAAGGAAACCGAACCGATTTTGCGGCTTTCCGCTTCGACGAAGACCGGCTTGCTGGCATCGAATGACTGCAGTTTTTGCCAAAGTAATGTCTCGAATCCCTTCTGGCTCGGCTGCGCTTGGTCGGGAATTGCACCGAGCACGGAGCCGCGATGCTCGGCCAGTTTTTCCAGATCGAGTACTTGTGCATGCATCGAGTCGAGTACTTCGAGCAATCGGGTTTTCCCGCTGCCGGTTTTTCCGCATAAAACAACATAACGAAATCGCGGCGACAAGGCTTCAAGATCAGCCACCACGTGGCGGCGAAAGGCCTGATAGCCGCCGTGCAGTTGTGCCGCCGACCAGCCGACCTGTCGCAGGATATGCACCATCGCGCCGGAACGCATGCCTCCGCGCCAGCAATAGATCAGTGGTTGCCAGTCCTTCGGCTTGCCTTCGAATTGTTTTTCGAGATGCTCCGCGATATTGCGGGAAATGAATTGTGCGCCACGCTGTCGGGCGGCAAACGGCGACACCTGCTTGTACAGCGTGCCGACGATTACGCGCTGCTCGTTGCTCAGCACCGGACAGTTGATCGCGCCGGGCAAATGATCAAGTGCAAATTCCGCCGGCGTGCGAACGTCGATGATCACATCGAATTGTGCGAGTTCCTGGATATTGGCGACGGCATTTCTTCCCATCAACGCTCTCGTGATCGACTCTTTGTGGCAAACTGCCGTGCATGCCAGCCTACCAGATTCGGCCACGGCTGCCTCCCATACATCACGACTCAAGACAGGCTATTCGCTATGGAAAATCCCATTCGTCTCACCACCTACAGCCACGGCGGCGGTTGCGGCTGCAAGATTTCACCGGCAATCCTGTCGCAGATTCTTTCCGATATTCCGCTGCGGATGATGCCGAAGGAATTGCTGGTCGGTATCGAGTCCAGCGACGATGCCGCCGTCTATCAATTGAACGAACATCAGGCCGTGATCGCAACCACCGATTTTTTCACGCCGATCGTCGACGACCCGTTTCATTTTGGCCAGATAGCCGCAACCAATGCCTTGTCGGACGTGTACGCGATGGGCGGACAACCGATTTTCGCTCTTGCCATCGTCGGCATGCCGCTCGACAAATTGCCGATCGAGGCGATCCAGCAAATCATTGCCGGTGGTGATTCTGTCTGCGGCAAAGCCGGCATTCCGATTGCCGGCGGCCATTCGATTGATACGCTCGAACCGATTTACGGCTTGGTCGCGATTGGTCTGGTGCATCCGGATAACGTCAAACGCAACAACAAGGCGAAAGCCGGTGATGTTCTGATTCTTGGTAAACCACTGGGTGTCGGCATTCTGTCCGCAGCGCTGAAAAAAGGCCGGCTCGATGCCGAGGGTTACGCACAAATGCTCTCGACCACCACGCAACTCAATACGCCAGGCACCAAGCTCGCGAGCATGCCCGGCGTGCACGCGATGACCGACGTGACCGGGTTCGGACTGGCCGGTCATCTGCTGGAGATTTGTCGCGGTTCGCAAGTATCGGCGAAGATTAATTTCAACGACTTGCCGATTCTGCAAGTCGCCCGTGATTTTGCTGAAGATGGCATTTTGACCGGCGCCTCGAATCGCAACTGGTCGAGCTACGACGAAGAGGTGCGACTGCGCGACGATTTTCCTGCCTGGCAACGGCATCTGTTGACCGATCCACAAACCAGCGGTGGATTATTGGTTGCCTGTGCGCCTGATTGCGTGAAAGATGTACTCGCGGAATTTCATCAGAGAGGATTCGCCGATGCGCGTGTCATCGGCCAATTGCATGAAGGTAACGCCGAACTGCATGTGCAGTGACAGGTCCCGTGTCGGCGGAACATGACAGGGGGATACGATCCCATTATTCACGCCAGTGTTTGGCGCCGATAAAAATCACCCGCAATTGCCGCACGAAATTATCGACCATTTCCTTTTCGGCACGTGCCTGCGCTTTCGGCAAATCGAGAATATCGGAGGCGGCGTTCAACATCGTGGTGACCACCAAGCCACACACCATTTGCAGGCTCGGCATGGACAGTTCGGGCAAAGTACCCAGTGCCCGCATGTCTTGCGCCATTTCAGAGGCGAAATGGCTTTCTTCGGTACGGATGGCATGACGCAGCACTTGCGAACCGCCGCCGCGTTCGCCGGCGATAAAACGGAACACCAGGCTGCGTTCTTCGACGAAACGTTTATAGATCAACACCGAGCCGCGCAGCATGTCGGTCGGCGGAATGCCGTCGCGTCGCGCTTCACGCAATAAGCGTCGCAGCGTGACACCGCCCATTTCCACCAGGGCCAGACCGAGTTGATCCATATCGCTGAAGTGACGGTAGAACGCGGCTGGGACGATGCCGGCTTCGCGGGTGATTTCCCGCAGGCTCAGGGAAGTAAAACTGCGGCCCTGGCCTATCAGGCTCAAGGCGGCCTCGCAAATCCGTTGCCGGGTGCGCTCTTTTTGCTCGACCCGGGTGCTGGGTGCTTCCGTTTCGATTCGCGTTAGCACTCGTTTACTGACAGGCAAGCTTGGCTCCGAGGCCTTTGGACGGCGGTTTATGAACGTTTTAAGTATAAGCCAAAGCCCGCTGCCGCCGACTGGAGTTGAAACTCTAGGAAATATCAGTAAACATATGTTCACTGTAATTTCGGATTCAAGCCCATGTCCGCACAAACAAAGCCCAAGCAGCGACTTTCACGTGTTCGCCGATTTCTGCGGCACCCGCTCTGGGCGCCACTGAATCAGCGCGAAGCCTGGGATCGACTGGCCACGGCAGTGAATCCATTGTGGTCCTTGATGGAAGCCCGTGCACGTGTCGTCAAGCTGATCGATGAAGCCCCCGGCGTCAAAAGTCTGTGGCTGAAACCGAATGCCCGCTTCAAGGGTTTTCGTCCGGGCCAACATGTTCTTCTGGAGCTGGAAATCAACGGCGCACGCCAGGCTCGCTGTTTCAGTTTTTCTTCTGCACCCCGTGCCGATGGTTTGATTCGTTTGACGATCAAACAGAAAACCAATGGCCCGGTATCGCATGCGGCACAGGGCTTGAAGCCGGGCCAGATCGTGCGGCTGAGTCAGGCGCAGGGCGAGTTTGCACCTCGCAGTGCTTCGCAAAAATTATTGCTGTTGTCCGCCGGCAGCGGCGTGACGCCGATGCTGTCGATACTTCAAAACGTGGCGAATGAAACATCGGATCAGGATGTCGTCATGGTTCATTGCGGCCACAACGAGAACGACATTATTTTTGCCGATGAGTTGCGCAAACTAGCGGCGCAATACCCGCAAATAAAATTATTTCTGCATGCCACGGAAAATGCCGGTCGTTTGAAAGAAGAAAAAATCACTGCACTCGTTCCGGACTGGAACGAACGCGAGACCTTGCTCTGCGGTCCGGACGGTTTCATGCAAACGGTGGAATCGATGTATGCCAAAGCTGGCCGTAGCGAGTTCCTGCAAAGCGAAAGCTTTGGCCATCGCGCCGCACCGATTGATCCGAACGCCACCGAACATGTGATCCGCCGTGAAAACACGGCACAAGCATTCGTCGTGCTATCCGGACAGAGCCTGCTGGAAGGCGCCGAAGCCGCCGGCCTGCAACCGAAATTCGGTTGCCGTCGCGGTATCTGCCGCAGTTGCCAATGCAAAAAACTGAGCGGCACCGTGACCAACCTGCTGACCGGGCAGATATCCGGCCCCGGCGAAGAACTGATCCAACTGTGTATTTCCACCCCGCAAAGTGCCATCGAACTGGCGCTCTAACAGGAATTATTTATGGCTTCCCACAAAAGAAGATTATCGGGTGTTGCGTTGGAGAAATTCGAGGCTGAACTCGATGCCCTGAGGCTTGAAGTGTTGAACGATATCGGCGAACGCGATGCGAAACACATTCGCAAAATGCGCAGCATCGTGCAGGCATCGGCGATTTCCGGTCGCGGCTTGTTGATGTTCGGTGTCGGCCCGATCAGCTGGGTGGCCGGTATTATCGGCTTGTCGCTGGCCAAGATTCTGGAAAACATGGAAGTCGGCCATAACGTGATGCATGGCCAATACGATTTCATGAACGATCCCTCGCTGAATTCGCAAACCTACGAGTGGGACATCGTCTGCGACGGCGAACACTGGCGACATTCGCATAACGTCGAACACCATAACCACACCAATATCCTCGGTCTCGACCACGACTTCGGTTACGGCATGTTGCGCCTGACCGAATCGCAGAAATGGACGCCGTCGACCTTGCTGCAGCCGCTCTGGTATTTCCTGCTGGCGATTAATTTCCAGTGGGGCGTGGCGGTGCACGACATCAAGATCGGCCGCTTCGTCAAAGGCCGGATGAAGTACTCGGAATTCCGCGAACGCGTCACGCCTTTCCTGAAGAAATCGGGTCTGCAATTATTCAAGGATTACGTGCTTTTTCCCGCGCTCGCGTTCTGGCAATGGCCGCGCGTGTTGCTCGGCAATTTGATCGCCAACCTGATTCGCAATGTCTGGACCAATGCGATTATTTTCTGCGGCCACTTCACCGAAGACGTGCAAACCTATACGCGGAAAGAAGTGGAAAACGAAACCCGTGGCCAATGGTATCTGCGCCAGATCCAGGGCTCGAGCAATCTCGAGGGCAGTCGCTGGTTTCACCTGATGACCGGCCATCTCAGCCATCAGATCGAGCACCATCTGTTCCCAGATCTGCCGGCACCGCGTTATGCCGATATCGCGCCGCGCGTGCAGGATATTTGCCAGCGTTACGGCGTGCACTACAACACCGGCGGTTTCTGGAAACAGTATGCCGGCGTGCTGGTGCGGATCGTGAAACATGCCTGGCCGACGAAATTGCGCGCGCAACCCGTCACGACATGAAGCGTTCAATTCATATAAAAAAACTTGCCAGCCAGTTCGCCGCTGTTTGCCAAACCGGGCTATCGAACACCAGCACTTCGACG
>Ga0208508_1000071_pt1 | contig 31131 bp, 29 predicted proteins | sample LakWasMeta1_LOW4_2_FD_183853 | JGI IMG/M metagenome (GOLD analysis project Ga0208508, IMG submission 183853) | Freshwater sediment methanotrophic microbial communities from Lake Washington under simulated oxygen tension - Sediment Metagenome... | ecosystem: Environmental > Aquatic > Freshwater >...
TGCGGCTACATACGGCAAATTGCCAAAGCGCATATAGACCCAGCTCAGTATCACCAGAACCAGCAGCGATGGCAATACAAACAGGCCGCCCGCAATCAGGCCACCCCATGTACGGTGCATCAGCCAGCCAATGTAAGTTGCCAATTGCTGCGCTTCCGGGCCTGGTAATATCATGCAATAATTGAGTGCATGTAAAAAACGCTTATCCGATATCCAGCGCTTTTTATCTACCAGATCATGGTGCATCATAGCGATTTGCCCTGCCGGCCCGCCAAAGCTTAACAGCCCCAACTTGAACCAATAGCCGCTTGCCTCGCGCAAGGTTGGCGGCGTCAATTCATCATCGGCCTGATCATCATGAGTGCTATTTACCATGAATGATTCCCAGCAATTCCAGAGGCGCATTAACAGAAACATCCGCGCCCCACTCTTCCGGGCGGTCTTCAGCACCCAGATAGCCATAAAGTGCAACTACGGTTTGCATACCTGCGGCTTTGCCTGCCTGGATATCACGCTCGGCATCACCGACATACCAGCAACGCTGCGGATTGATACCGGCTTGTTTGCAGGCAAGAAACAATGTGTCAGGGTGCGGTTTGGGGCGCGATGCATCATCACCGCTCACGACACAGGCGGCACGCTCCAGTAAACCGATATTCTGCAATAAAGGCTGTGTAAAACGTCGCGGTTTATTGGTCACAACCCCCCATGGCACACGCTTCTCATCCAGTGCTGCCAGTAATTCCGCCACGCCTTCAAACAGCACTGGTTTGCGCGTCAGTACCTGGTCATACAGCGCCAGATACTCTTCGCGCATCGCTTCGAAAGGCTCATCTTCGGGAGTCAGGCCAAAGCCTACCGACAGCAAGCCTTTAGAGCCATGTGAGGCGTAAGGACGAATGACATCCAGAGGCAGGTCAGTCATTCCATGCCGCTCTCGCTGCAAATTCAGCGCATAGGCCAGATCATGTGCGGTATCAACCAGGGTGCCATCTAAATCAAATAGAATCATTTAAAAAACCACTATTATTCGCTAAATTGTGTGTGCATCAGGTAATTTACAGAAACGTCGTCACTCAGGGAATAATGCTGTGTAATCGGGTTGTAGCCCATACCGCGTAAGCCGGAGATATCTAAACCGGCGTTTCTGGCCCAGTTTGATAACTCTGATGGTTTGATGAACTTGGCATAATCATGTGTACCCTTTGGCAGCATATTCAGTATGTATTCCGCGCCTATCACTGCAAACAGATATGCCTTGGGTGACCTGTTGATGGTAGAAAAAAATACGGAACCGCCTGGTTTCACAAGTCTGGCACAAGCCTTCACAATCGCCTCCGGATCTGGCACATGCTCCAGCATTTCCATACAGGTAACGACATCAAAGCTGGCTGGCTGCTCGCTGGCTAACTGCTCGACTGACACCAGGCGATAATCTACCTTCGAACCACTTTCATACTGATGCAGTTTGGCAACATTGAGCGCCTTTTCACCCAGATCAATACCGGTAACATCAGCTTCTTTGAAATACATGGATTCAGACAGAATGCCGCCACCGCAGCCAACGTCAAGCACTCGCTTATTTTTCAAGCCTACCAGATTATCAATATAAGCCAGCCGCAATGGATTAATCTCGTGCAGGGGTTTGAACTCACTGTTCTTATCCCACCACTTGTGTGCCAGTTCACCGAATTTCTTCAGTTCAACTTCATCGGCGTTTACTGCTTGTGCTGTTTTAGTTTCGGTTGCCATTTTTTAATAATTTCCTTTAACTCCAATGGTTCTATATTGGCATACAGACCATTACTGTAGCGCAGTTCTCCAGCAACCCAGGTGTGGGTTACATGTTCACGGCCACATGTATAAACCAGATGCGAAACAGGATCGTAACACGGCGATATAGTGATATCGTTTAATTTCACCGCAACCAGATCAGCTTTTTTTCCGACCTCAATCGTGCCGATCTTATCGTCCAACCCTAATGCTTTAGCGGCGTTGACTGTTACCATTTCAAGCGCTTGATGCGCCGGCAATGCGGCAGGATCTTCATTGGCACCTTTAGCCAATAGCGCGGCCAACCGCATTTCAGCAAACATATCGAGCCTGTTATTGCTGGCAGCGCCATCGGTACCGATACCCACATTCACATTACTTCTCAACATCAGCGCTACAGGGGCAATACCACTGCCTAATTTCAGATTAGAGCTTGGACAATGTGCAATATGACAGCCATATTCGCTTAACATATCAATCTCGGCCGGCAGCAAATGCACCCCATGTGCAGCCGTAAAGTTTGGCCCCAGCAGGCCAAGTGCTGCCAGCCTCTGTATTGGCCTTACGCCGTATTGCGCTTCACTCTGGCTGATTTCATCACGTGTCTCGTGCAGGTGGGTGTGAATACCGATACTTAATTGTTCTGCATAAGTAATTACCTTTTCAAAGGTGCGATTCGATACCGTATACGGGGCATGCGGTGCCATTGATGACGAAATCATGGCATTTCCGCGCCAGCTATCATGCGATTCGAAACCTTTTTGCAGATAATCATCAGCGTCAGACGCGTAGCTATTTGCAAACTCTGAGACAATCAAACCCAGGTTTGCACGCATCCCGGACTGGCTCACGGCCGCTGCCGTGGCCTGCGGGAAGAAATACATATCGTTAAAGCAAGTGGTGCCGCCGCTTAACATCTCGGCACATGCATGCAGCGAAGCATCTCTGACATAATCATATGAAACGACAGCGCGCTCAGCCGGCCAGATATGCTCGTTCAGCCATTGCATCAAGGGCAAGTCATCTGCAATGCCGCGCATGAGGTTCATTGCCGCATGCGTATGCAGATTGATTAAACCGGGGATCAGGATATGTTCATCCAGACTCAGCACATTTGTGCTGGTATATTGCGCCCTTGCGAACTCTGTAGGTAACAGATCGACAATCGTCTCATTCTGAACAATGACTGAATAGTATTCCAGAAGTGGTGAATCTTTAACAACGGTTGCCAGCCAGCGGGACTCAATAATAAGATTCGCCTCAACTGGTGCTCGATTTAAGTGTTTTAAATTCATGATGCCCATTCTACCAATAAAAAAGCCCCGCAATTGCGAGGCTTTTTACTAAAAACTTAAATTATTAAATTTAAGTATTAGATTGTATTACTTGCACTCATTGAGTGGGTGCTGTCTTTCACCGGTAATCACTACGCGGCGATTTGGTGACAAGCACTCAACCAATGCTTTTCTGCCTTTAACACCGTCACACGCAACTACAGGTTGTAACTCACCTTTACCTACAGCACGAATACGGCCAGCGTCAATGCCATGTGAAACGATGTGTTGTTTAACCGCTTCAGCACGTTTTTCTGAAAGTTTCTGGTTGTATTGTTCTGAACCAAGACGGTCTGTATGGCCAGTCACTACTACTACATCAAACTCTGGGTGTGCTTTCAATGTTGAAATAACATCATCAACTTCAACCAAAGCATCACCATTCAGTTTGAACTTGTCAAAACCAAACAGTTTTTCAGCTTGTAGCGTAATAGTTTCAAATTTTGGCTGGCATGGTGGCTCTACTGGTGCAGCTACAGGAGCTGGTTCCGGTGCTGGCTCTGGTGCAGCTACAGGAGCTGGTGCCGGTACTGGCTCAGCAACCGCAACTACTGGAGCAGGTGTGCCGAAACGGAAGATACCGCCGAGACTCAGCAATGTGTTGCCAATCAACTCGTTTGAATTCTTGTCAAAAGCGCCATTGTTAGTTGTCAGATCAGCACGTGACCATTGATGACGCAAATCAGCTTGCAAACCAAAGTTATCGCTGAACAGGTATTGCGCACCTAAACCTACGCTTGCCAACCATGAAGTTCTTGAATCGCTTACATCAGCAGAAGGATGGCTGTAATCAACGTTATTACGTGCAACACCCAAACCAGCTAACAGGAATGGACGGAATTTGTCGCGGCTGAACATATATAGCGCATCTGCACTTAATGTCGTTTGTTTATAACGACCGCCTACATTTGCAATACCAGTATCTTCACTAGCGCGGTTGTAACCGACACCAGCCTGGATATCCCAGTGCTCAGACAGCTCTTTACCTAATTTCAGAAAACCGCCACCACCGTTGTTTGCCTCTAAATCGCTATCTGTGTCCATATAGCTAACACCTGGCAATGCATACCAAGCACCACGATACATATCTTCAGCACTTGCTGCAAAGGCAGCTAAGCCTAATGAGGCAGCTACTGCGATACCAATAATATTTTTTTTCATTATTTACTCCTGATTAAAGATAACTCCACACACGGATAATACGCATTCATATAAGCTAACGCAATGCGAGAATCCATATAAACACTAGACAAAATCAACTGCTGTTGCATTTTTACAACATATTTTATATGACTTTGCGTATCGCTTTAATTCTTTCCGGATCCAGCGCCGATTTACGCTGATCATTCATGCAAGCACCACCTCTGAAGCCAATGTAATCCGGCGCTATTTCTCTGGTGATCGCAACATGCTGCAAATTAAGCGAACCGGCTAAACCAAACAACAACCCCTCGGCCTGCACACTCATGGCAACCTCTTTCATTTCATCAGCAGAAAAATAATCTAAAAAAGTTGCACCGTTTTTATTGGTTGTATCCAGCATTACGCCATAAAAACCGGCATTTTTAATTGCAGAAATAAGACTGCCCGGATATTCATGTTCGACAAACAATACTGCAACAAGCATGGTGCCGCCCCGAGCAATGGGGCTCAGCGCATCAAGACAAGGCTGGTAATCGATGAATTCATCATTTTGGCCCCTGAAAAAACCAATTTTAACAATATCCACTTTTGTTTGCGATAAAGCCAGAACCTGCTCCCGCAGCAACTGCGGATGCATCGGCAAATCGCCTACCGTAGCACTGATTACCCTTCGTTCAGACTGATCTTTTGCCTGAATAAAAGTCACGACTTCTGTGATCACTTGCAGGGGCAGCGCTCCCAATGCTCCCTGAGCCGGGTCTTTTAAATCAATAATATCAGCACCGCACTGCAATGCTATCTGTGCTTCTTTTACCGAGGTAACACTGATTAAAAGCTGCGGCATATTCGCTTAAGCCAGATTGTCATTGTTCAAAGCAGCCTGATGGTTGCTGACGGCTTCCGTCAGCCATGACCACGCCTCCAATTCACGTTCTCCGGCAGTTTTATCTATTGCAATACGCAGGTAATCCATTTCCTGCTGGATTTTCTCCATGGGCAGCCGTTTTAGCCTGCTGACCAACACTGCCAGCTCAATAACAGCAGCCTGCGCACGGTTAAACCCCTGAAAAGAGGCATGCTGCGCCTCATATACCACCTCCAGAAACAACTGCGGCCTAAGCGGGTCATCTTCGACTTTTACGAGTTTCAGCTCTTTATGTGCCAAGGTATCCAGCAGGCGAAACCCATGCACCTCTGCTGCCGGTGTGAGGCTCCAGGCTTCGCGCCCGGTCAAAGCACCGGCAAACACGCGTACATCATCCGTCAAACTCAGTACCGCATGTCCTGTAGCCAATATATTTTCTAATGTCGTTGAAGGCTTGTATGGCGAAATCATCACCAGGCCATCCTGCATGCGGATACCAAATGGCGTTGTATGTGCCGCACCTTGCAGGTTAACAGTGGTTACTATCGTTTCGTATATCATTTCATTACCTGTTTTTATTACGCTTTTCTTTTAAAGACGCCTCACGGTGAGCTGTTTTGGCTACTTTATTCTGTACCTCACTGGCAATACCCCAATCCAGTTCCTGATCCTGAACATAACGCTTTTTCAACTGCCATGCGATCTGCGCACGCGCCAACTCAACGCCAAGATAGAAGGCGTGGGATGCATCATCATCGACCTTAAGATGCGGGTACAGCGCAAAAGGATCCGTGTGCTCAAATATACCGTCACGATTATAAACATGCATTCCGCTCTCACTCACCTGAATACGGAAACTGGGATCTTTAATCTGCGCTGCTATTTCTTTAATTTCATCTTCGCTATAGGTAAATGGCCGCCTGTCGTGCAAACCTAACAGACCGTTGGTGTAGCCTCGCGGCAGCCTTTCATCCTGTTTTGCCGCAAACATCGTGCGTCTGGCAACATCCGCTTCAGCAATCGCATTTACCGCATGCGGACTTACCGAGGTTGCAAGCACCGCATTAATGTCAAGCTCGCTAATCATGCCGAACAGCATGGCATTAATACCTGTAGTATCCGCATCGGTAAGCTCTGTTAAATTACCGATGCCCATCATAATCTGTATATCAGGATATTTTTTACGCAGCTTTTGATAGCGCACGATCGAATCGGTCAGCCCAAAATGGATAGGGTCAAGAATAGCATCCGCCAGAAAAGGCTTTCCAGCCTTAATACAGACATCAATTGCACGAAACAGCGATGGCAGGCTGTGCGGTTTTGCTGGAATCAAGACTGGTGTAGAGGCTACTTCGTCTGCGATCCATAAGGTTTCTTCGGTAAGGCTCAGCAAATAGTCAGCACCGGCACGGCCGGCCATGAGCAAGTCATCTGTATGCAGAGAGTCTACACTGACCTTGAAATCAAGCTCTTTCAGGGCTTTGACCGTATCGGCCAGATGAGGAAAAGGCACGCTGGGCAAACAACCGATATCGATGACATTGGCACCTTGTGCCTGGAATTGTTTTGCTTTATGAACAACACCTTCGATACTCAAATAAGGCGCGTCCACAATTTCAGCAAAAATCTCCACGCTGTAACGGCTCAAGTCAGGTGTAACGCCGGCATGTCCGAAATACTGCGGCAAATCTTTTAAGTCGTTCGGACCACGTTCAACTGGTACGCCATATTGTGCCTCAAGCTTGGAGAGGTCACCCTGACATAATCCGGGAACAATCACTTTATCGGCATCACCGGTTTCTTTAAGCCTGCGACCGATTAAATCCGAGGTCATCAAAGCGGCAACCGACACGCCAATCTGTTCAATACGATATTTGAATGGCGGCGTTTTAGGATTACTCTGCACCTCGCTTAAAACCTTATTAAGGCTTTTTTCCGCAAGCTTGCCAGTCAGAAAAAGAAGGTTCTGGGTCATGAGTAAACACTATGCCAGCGTTTTCAGCCTGCTTTGAATCGCCTCAGACAGGCCGTGCATATCTGCCACTACTGTGGTGACTTCAAACGTACCGAGCTTGCGGATGTTGTCGAGATCTATACCGCGCGGATATACCTTGACTACGTTTTCACGCGGTGCTTCAGACTCCAGCTCCGGCGCCGTATCGCACGCGAATACAATGCTGGGTACCCTCGTTTTTCCGGCTTGTGCGTAAAGATTAGTGACCAGACTATCAGAAAAACCATAAGCCATTTTGGCAATCGTATTCGACGTGGCGGGCGCAATGACCAGGGTATGGTATTTCCCCTGATAGAACAGCTCAACAGGCACACTGCTCGCAGTTTTATCCTGATAAACACGGTGACCGGTATTGATCAACTGCTCCTGAAACCCGTATTGCTGAATAATCTCTGCAGCAGCCCTGCTTAAAAAAACATCGACATCTTTTAATGTCTGCAATATTGCAAGTGACTCACGCAGATAATGACCAGAACCAGTAATGGCCCATGCCAGGCGTTGATTCATTCGTTCACCAACTTTCATACCGACACCAGCATGGCTGGTAATAAACTTACTGATAGTTTTAACAATTGCATGCGTTAGGCACATGCAATTGTTAAAGATTAACTACGCTGCAAAAGGATGCTCAATCACAATCGTTTCATCGCGCTCAGGGCCGGTAGAAACAATTGCTATCGGCACACCACATACTGCTTCCAGGCGCTTGAGGTAGTTCTGTGCATTTTTCGGCAAACCATCCCAGGTTTTTACGCCGAATGTGCTTTCTGACCAGCCCGGTAAAGTTTCATAGATCGGTTTGCAACCGGCAACATCATCAGCGCCTACCGGTAATAAATCAATTTTCTTACCATCAAGCTCGTAACCTGTGCAGATACTGAGCGACTCGATACCGTCCAGCACATCCAGCTTGGTGATACATAAACCTGTCAGGCCATTGATCATGGCTGAACGACGTAACGCAGCAGCATCAAACCAGCCGCAACGGCGTTTACGCTTGGTAACCGTGCCAATTTCCTGGCCTTTGTTAGACATCTGATAACCAGGCGCACCTGCGGTCTCGATATCGAGCTCGCTAGGGAAAGGGCCGCCGCCTACGCGTGTAGTATAAGCTTTAGTGATACCCAGCACATAATGCAGCATATTGGCACCGACACCGGTACCGGCAGATGCCTGGCCGGCAATACAGTTACTTGAAGTCACATAAGGGTAAGTGCCATGGTCAATATCGAGCAATGTCCCTTGTGCGCCTTCAAACAGGAGATTTTCACCTCTGGCGTTCGCCGCATAAATTTCAGCTGACACGTCCGCAATCATCGGTTTTAATGCAATGGCATGCTGCATGCTGGCATCATACTGCTGATTGAAATCTACCGCTTTTGCACCCAGATAATTGGTCAATACGAAGTTATGGTAATCCATTACTTCACGCAGCTTATCGGCAAAGCGTTCCGGGTAAAACAAGTCGTATACGCGCAACGCACGGCGCGCCACTTTATCTTCATAAGTCGGACCGATGCCCTTGCCGGTTGTGCCGATCTTTTTATCGGCACTGCGCTTGGCCTCACGGGCAACATCAACTGCAACATGATGACTCAAAATCAAAGGACAGCCCGGGCTAACCTTCAAACGGTTTTTCACTTCAAGGCCATCATTCTCAAGCGCCGCAATCTCACTCAGCAAATGACCTGCATCCAGCACAACGCCGTTACCGATATAGCAATTAACGCCGGCACGAACAATACCTGATGGCACGAGGTTGAGCTTATACACACGCTGTGCGTCACCCTGGCCTACGACTAAAGTGTGGCCCGCATTATGACCGCCCTGAAAACGCACCACACCTTGTGCATGGTCGGTCAACCAATCTACGATTTTACCTTTACCTTCATCGCCCCACTGGGTGCCGATGACGACTACATTCTTTGCTGCTTTATTTGCCATAACGTTGACTTTTTTAATTAAATGTTGATATTCAAATGGTTAACAATGCCACAATGAATGGCATTGCTGATTATTCTTTAAGATTTCACAATATCCACGACATGCCAGCCGGAATTGTAATGCTCAAGTTTTTTACTGCAATTCAGTTCTGAAAAATCGGACTCAATGCCTGGAAGCTCTTGAATGACTACATAACCTTCTGCCCGCAGCGCATCTATTTTGGCAACCAACGAGCTGTCATTCTGAGCCGGTGCGAAAATCGCCGGTTCCGACTGCGCTGGTGACAAAGCAGTCACCACACCGCGCAGATCAAGGCTGAATCCCGTCGCAGGACGGGCGCGGCCAAAGGCTTGACCGACCTCATCATAACGGCCGCCAAGCGCCAATGGCCCTTTATAGCCTTGCGCATAAGCCGCGAACACGATGCCGCTATGATAATGGTACCCACGCAGCTCGCTTAAATCAAAACTCACACTCACGCCACTATTCTGCAAACCATGCGCCACTTGTTCCAGACTATCGAGAGCCTGTTTAATGGCTGGTATGGATGGAAGTAATTTACCCGCTTGCGCCAGTATGGTCTTATCACCGTTCAATTCGGTCAGGTTGAGTAAGGCTTCGCGTGTCGTTTTGTCCAGCCCCTTGCTCAACACAGCGACTGCAGTCTGATCTTTGCTTTTCAACGCGGCATAAAGGTCCTGTTCAAGCTGAGGCCCCACCTGACTGGATTCAATCAGGCTGCCAAATACATTTACATGGCTGAAATCAAGATGCACTTCTTCAATACCGATTACATGCAGTGCCTTGATCAGCAAGCGCTGAATCTCTATATCACTGGCAATTCCCGCATGCCCATACAGCTCTGCACCTAACTGCAACGGCTCACGCGTTTGCGCCAGTCCATCCGGTTTAGTGCGTAAAACACTGCCTGCATAACACAGGCGCGTAATGCCCTGATGATTGAGCAAATGCGCGTCTATACGGGCAGCCTGTGGCGTCATGTCAGCACGCACACCCATCGAGCGCCCGGTCAGTTGATCCACAACTTTAAACGTAGCAAGATCAAGGTCGTGCCCGACACCGGTAATCAGAGATTCCATATACTCCAGCATTGGCGGTATCACATATTGATAACCATGCACCTTGAACAGATCTAACAATCTGCGGCGCAATGTCTCAATACGTGCTGCCTCCGCAGGCAAAACGTCTTCTATATATTCTGGCAGTAACCAATTACGCATTTTTATCATCACTTTTTACCAGTAATCCTTAAGCATGAATACTATTAGGCATTCACACCTGGAGCCATTACCCGGAACTATTACTTACTTAATAAAATTAATATCAAACCGCCGACCACCGATGCGAGGCCAACAAAGCGCAGCTGGCCATCCTTCAGCTCAATCATGCGCTTGAATGTATCACGCCAGGCGCGCGGCGCTAGCAGGGGCAAAACACCCTCAATCACCAGCATCAATCCCAGCGCGGTTAACAATGTACTATTCATCCGAATGACCGATGACTACTTTTTAGGGCTTCGCATGTATTTAAAGAAATCGGAGTTCGGATCCAGCACCATCACGTCACTTTTGCTCTTGAAGCTATTCTTGTAAGCTTCCTGGCTACGGTAAAACGCATAGAATTCAGGATTATGGCTATATGACTGGTTGTATATCTCAGACGCTTTTGCATCGCCCTCACCTTTTGTCTTCTGGGCTTCACGATAGGCTTCAGCAATAATAACCTCACGCTGCTTATCGGCATCTGCGCGGATCTTTTCGGAAGCAGCGGCGCCTTCTGAACGTAACTGGTTAGCAAGGCGTTTACGTTCTGCTATCATGCGGTCAAATACAGACTTGCTGATTTCCTCTGAATAATCAACACGTTTCAAGCGCACATCCACGACTTCGATACCCATCTGACGCGCTTCCAGGTCAGCTTTTTTACGCAGGTTATCCATAATCACGCCGCGCTCACCGGCAATCACGTCATGCACGGTGCGAACACCAAACTCACTTCTCAAACCGGCATTGACCACTTTTGACAACCGGTCTTCCGCAGCAGCTTCCCCGCCTTCTTTAATCGAAACATAATACTTTTTGGGGTCGACAATACGCCATTTAACAAAAGAATCCACCATCATGTATTTATTTTCGCTGGTGATAAACTTGGCCGGCTGCTCCCAATCAAGCGTCAGGATGCGATTATCAAAGTACTTCAGGTTGTCTACAAACGGCACTTTGAAATAAAGGCCCGGTTCTTTCTTAACCGCTACAATCTCACCCAGACGCTGCACTAAAACATATTGCGTCTGATTGACTGTAAATGCTGACAATGACAGCAACACCAGAACCATAACAACAATAATAAGAATATTTTTTGAGTTTTTCATTATTATTCCTTACCTGCTTTCTCTGTCACGGCTACGCAATGCGTCACGCGAACGGTCACCCGCTGCAGGCTGACTCGCCGGTGGCGCAGCATCAGGCTGCGGGTTTAAAGATTGCATGGATTGTGACTGCTGCACAGTGTCATTTCCTGAAGCATTAATCAGCTTGTCTAATGGTAAATACAGCAGGCTATTACCGGATTTCTGGTCAACGATAACTTTGCTTACACTAGACATGATCTGCTCTTGCGCATCCAGATACAAACGCTGACGCGTTACTTCAGGTGCCTTGTTGTATTGCGCGAGAATCTGGTCAAAACGGCTGGCGTTACCGCGCGCCTCGCTTTCAACTTTCAATTTATATCCGGCAGCTTCGGCCAGCAGGCGTGATGCTGTACCGCGTGCTTTCGGTATCACATCATTGGCATACGCCTGACCTTCATTGATCTGGCGCTGGTTATCCTGATTTGCACGGTTGACGTCTTCAAACGCTTCCTGCACCTGCTCTGGCGGCTGCGCACTTTGCAAAGACACACTGATGATTTTTACGCCGGTTTTATAGCTGTCAAGAATCGTTTGCATGCGCTCTGAAGTATCAGCCAGACCTTTTTGCAGCAGATCGTCCAGCTTGTTCTTGCCCACCACTTCACGGATAGCAGTTTCGGCTGCCGACATCACAGCGTCATCTGTGGCACGATTGCTAAACAGGTAATCCTTTGCGTTATTCAGGTTGTATTGCACCGCGAATTGCAAATCAATAATGTTTTCATCTTCTGTCAGCATTAAAGACTCTTTTGGCAGCCTCGTCTTACCGCCGCTACCTTCTGCACCGCTTCTGTAACCAACTTCAAGTCTGCGTACCTGTTCCATATTCACGACCTGAACGCTCTCGATCGGGTATGGCAAATGCCAGCGCGGGCCTGGCGAAGTCACTTCATCCTGAACCTTGCCGAAACGCTGCACAACACCAAGCGAACCCTGGTCAACGATGTAAAACCCAGTGCCTAACCAGATCAGGCCAATCAAACCGAATATAGGCACTAACGGCAAATTGACATTTGCAGGCTGCGGACGACTGGATTGCGGATTGGATTGATTACCGCCGCCTTTGCCGAACAAGGTGTTGATCTTGCGGCTTAAGTCGCGCATCACTTCATCAAGGTCTGGCGGACCTTCATTATTCTGTGCTCTCCAACCAGGAAATTTAATCATTCACTACTCCAAAAAACATTTGTTAATTATCATCAAACGTAAGTCACTTAACGATACAGCATTGACTTATACCGTGCTTCCCTAAGTTATGCGTATGCACTTTCTTCCGTGCTTTGCTTTTGTAAATACTGATAATGTTCTGCCATCGCTAACCTCAGCAGATCCATTCCTTCTCCTGTTTTGGCTGATACATGCAAAGTCGAAATTCTACCACATTCATCACGTGCCAATGCAGGCTCCAGGCCTGCGCGGTCGATTTGATTATGCACCAGAATCTGAGGCACTTTAGCAGCGCCGATTTCCTGCAGAACTTTATTTACCTGCGCTATCTGCTCATCGCGATTAGTGCTGGCCGTATCGACGATATGCAGCAGTAAATCAGCCTGCGCGGCTTCTTCCAGCGTTGCACCAAAGGCTTCAACCAGCGCATGCGGCAAATGCTTGATAAAACCTACCGTATCAGAAAGCACTACCTGTCCGCAGCCCTCGATGAAAATTTTGTGCGTGGTGGTATCCAGTGTTGCAAATAATTGATCCGCCGCATAGATATTCGCCTTGGTAAGACGATTGAATATAGTGGATTTACCGGCATTGGTGTAACCGACCAAAGACACCGTCATCACATTAGAACGCTTACGTGCACGGCGCTGCATTCCGCGCTGGGATTTGAGCTTGAGTAACTTCTCGCGTAGCTGCTTGACGCGCACGCGCAACATGCGGCGATCCAGCTCCAGCTGTGTTTCGCCAGGGCCGCCGCGCACGCCGATACCGCCTTTTTGACGCTCCAGGTGGGTCCAGCCACGCACCAGACGCGTAGACAAATGCTCCAGCTGCGCTAGTTCGACCTGTAGCTTGCCTTCGTGCGTTTGCGCCCGCTGGCTGAAAATATCCAGAATCAAGCCGGTTCTATCCACCACGCGCGCCTGCAGGAAACGCTCAAGATTTCGCTGCTGCGAAGGTGTGAGGTCATGGTTAAATACGGCAATATTGGATTCGGTTGCCTGCATCGCCTGCCGCAACTCATCCGCTTTACCGCTACCGATAAAAAGCTTGGCATCTGGTGCCGAACGCTTACCTTCAATCGCGCCCAGCACAGCCAAACCTGCGCTTAGACTTAACTGACGGAGCTCTTCAAGGCTCTCCAGATAATCGCTTTCTCCAAAATCAACACTGACCAGAATGGCGGACTCGCCGCCACTTGGCCTTTCAAACAGATCTTTCAATGCTTAATTATCACCTTCCTGCAAGCCGATACTTACTGCACGCGCAGGTACGATTGTAGAAATGGCATGCTTGTAAACCATTTGTGTGACCGTATTCTTGAGCAGAATGACATACTGATCAAATGAGTCAACCTGGCCTTGCAACTTGATACCATTAACGAGATAGATAGATACAGCGACATGTTCTTTGCGTAAAGCGTTAAGGAATGGGTCTTGTAACATTTGCCCTTTTTGATTCATGGTGTCTCCTATTGTTTGGAGTTAAATAAAAGTGATTAAATTAAAGTACTGACTACATTTACTATTTTTTGCGCTCACATTGCAATACTACTCTCGTTCAGAGTAAGAACAACTCAAATCGTTCTCTTTTTACTTAAATTAACTATTCAAGTTTTTTAACAGAACGCAAAGCACGGGGTTGATTCCGGCCAAAAGATTAATGCAGGCTTCATTCCACTATAACTGCAAGCCTGCAACTGCCAGCCAGACTATAAAAATCATTCCGGTGAATCATTTACGCTGAAGTACAAGACTCATATGAAGGCCTGAATGAAAAAAACAAGAGGCTTGGGAATAAAAAATATTCGCGCAGCACTCTCTATTTAAACTCACCGATTCTAGTCAGCACTTCATCCCGTCCCAACAAAGTCATTACCTGATCAATGCTCGGCGATTGCGCAATACCCGTCAACAGAACGCGTAATGGCATTGCCACCTTGGGAAACTTGAGCTGAAACTGTGTAACAACATCGTTTATCGCATGGTGAATGGCCTCTGCATTCCAGTCCACCGAACGCAGCAACTCTGATAGTTTCTCCAGTGCAGGTTTAATGTCAGCAACCAGATGCTTTTCAGCTGCGGCCTGATCAATGGCTGGCTTTTGATAGAAGTAAACGATACTTTCCGCCAATTCGTTCAATGTGCTGGCGCGCTCTTTGTACAGGTCGATTACTGCAGAAAGATCGGGCTGCATACTCACGGCAACATTCAATTGAGCCAGACGCGCAGTTATATCCTTTACCAGATCATTCTTATCTGCCAGCTTAATGTAATGTGCATTCAGCCATTTCAGCTTTTCTGTATTGAATTGCGCCGCTGATGGTGTGATGTGGTCAAGATCAAACCACTCACAGAACTGCTGCATGCTGAATATTTCTTCATCGCCGTGGCTCCAGCCCAGACGCGCCAGATAGTTAAGCACAGCCTCAGGCAGGTAGCCGTCTTCATGGTATTGCATGACACTCACGGCACCATGACGCTTGGACAGTTTCTGCCCGTCATCACCCAGTATCATGGATAAATGTGCATATTGCGGAATCGTTGCTCCCAGGGCTTTCAGCATATTGATCTGGCGCGGCGTATTATTGACGTGATCATCCCCCCTGATAACCTGTGTAATTCCCATTTCCCAGTCATCAACAACCACACAGAAGTTATAGGTAGGCGTGCCATCAGCGCGCGCGATAATGAGATCATCCAGCTCCTGATTGCCAATACTGATCTCGCCTTTCACCAGGTCATTCCAGACCACATATCCGTCTTTAGGATTTTTAAAGCGAATCACCGGCGGGACACCTGAAGGCGGCTCAGCTAGCGCCTTTCCGTCTTCCGGGCGCCAGCGTCCGTCATAGCGCGGCTTTAAACCCTGCTGCATCTGGCTTTCGCGCAATGCCTCCAGTTCATCTTTTGTAGAATAGCAATAATAGGCTGAGCCATCCTGCAACATTTTCTGGATAACTTCCTTATAGCGATCCATACGTTGCATCTGATAAAAAGGGCCTTCGTCATAATCCAGCCCCAGCCAGTTCATGCCATCCAGTATCGCCTGCACAGCCTCAGGCGTACTGCGCGCAACATCGGTATCTTCGATACGCAGAATGAATTTTCCGCCATGCTTTTTAGCAAAAGCCCATGAAAACAATGCGGTACGGGCACCGCCAATGTGAAGAAAGCCGGTTGGGCTGGGAGCAAAACGTGTACGAACAGTCATATTGAAGGGAACTTAACCATAAATTTAATCAGCCGCATTTTATCATGTAGATACTATCAGCTTGCGATTAAAGCCATGTTAAATCATCTAAATTTAGATGATTGTAACTCTTGATTGGCATATTAATTGCGTCATTGATTCACTGGCATTTATAACTTCAAGCAATCTATGAACATTTTGCATAAAGTATTCAACTATTCTGCAGAACCTGAAAATGCAATATCCACCGCATGGATTGCTGATTTATTAGGCATGGATGACATTTCAGCGATAGAGTTCTTAACGGAAAAATTAGCGCATGATTTCAAACACGATATTTTCGTCAGCTCAGAAAACATAGAGGCCTTAATTTCTATCGACGAAAAAACACACAGCATTGTCGAAAGAATCACACAATATTTCGTTCTTATTGAAAACATCAATCAAGATCTAAAAGTACGCATTTCAAACGCTGCATTTTTATATCACCGGCAACTGTTTCTGACTTATGTTGAATTAGGCAAGAATTATTCGCATTGCCACCAGCACACATTGCATATCGTGCTTTCCCGAGCCTTAAAAAATGCTACGCAAATGATTAAATGGCAACAGTACAACCATCATCATGAGCCAGTCAATTTCTGGTCTGAAATTTCAGCAGTATTTAAAGCCGCCGAGCAAAGCACATTATTAAATGCAAAGATACAATCATATGCCGGCCTTGAGCCCGTATCATTATCCAGCGCTTACATGCACGCATGCATGCTGGGATCGGTGCAGTCAGTTGAATTCAGGCCGCAGCAAATCGAGATTGTCAGCAAGATTTTATCTATGTGGGCATCGAAAATATCGATTGATACGACTTATGATGCAAAGCACCATTTATTTTACATAGACACTGCCGCCAACGTTCCCGCCAGGCGTATCAGAAACTTTACGGCTGCCGACAGTTATCGCTATTGGTGCTTTGAAGACGTAAACGCAAGAATTGAGCTGTGCAGGCTGCTCATCAAATACGAGATATTGCCTAAGCAGCAACAAATGAAAGAATTGATCTCGGAAAAATATGCGGCAGAAACACTCGCAACGCTTGCGGCTGAATGGGCACGCACGACATTAAAGGCCGCAGCATAAGCTCACATGGGAGCAACGCAGGCAAGCTAAGCGACAAGTACAAGCAGCCTGACAATCTGTTTGCCAGCACAGAGGGGCTAGAGCCGATGCTTACTGCCGGGTTTCATGCACATCGCAGCGAATGGCAGAACCCCGGCGTGATTTAAACCCCGTTACTTGTTATCGGCAGCTTTCCAGCCACCGCCCAGTGCTTTGAATAAATCCACAGTCGCAGTCAACCGCGCCTGGCGACTTTGTACAAAAGCCAGGCTTGAGTCATTGTAGGCGCGCTGCGCTTCAAGCACATCGATATAAGATGAGTAACCAGACTGATAGCGATTTTCAGAAACTGCCAGCGCTTTCTTAGCCTCTTCCTGGCTCGTATTCAGTGCCTGTTCACGTTCGGTATACTGGCGCAGATTCACCAAAGCATCGTTGACCTCCCTGAATGCAGACTGGATAGCACCCTCATAATTCGCAAGCGCCTGTTTCTGTTTGGCACTGGCCTGATCAACCTTGGCATTAAGTTTGCCCGAATCGAAAATAGGCAGGTACAAGGCAACGCCACCGGTCCAGATACGTGCGGCCGATTTCAATACATCGCCCAACTCCATACTTTCCCCACCCAAGCTGGCCGTTAACGAAATGGTTGGGTACAAAGCGGCTTTGGCGACCGCAATATTGGCATTGGCAGCCACCATCTGTTCTTCTGCCTGCCTTACATCAGGACGTGCTTCCAGCAAGGCAGAAGGCAGACCCGCCGGCGGTGTAGGCGGAATTGGCAGTGCGTTCAGATCATATGCCGAGGCTTTCAAACCGGTCACCGCCAGATTCAAATTTCCGGTCAATACAGCTAGCTGATGCAGGCTTAATGATCTCTGACGACTCAGATCCGCTATCTGTGCGCTTAAATTTGAACTTGCCACCTGCGCCTGCAGCACATCCAAAGATGACGCCACACCACCTTCAAGGCGACGTTTGGTTAAGGCTAGACTCGCATCGCGGCTTTTCAGATTCTCCTGGGCAATCGCAATCTGTGACTCCAGGCTGCGCAAACTTAAATAATTACTTGCCACCAAACCCGTTAATGACAAGGAAACTGTGTCTTTCGCATAGCGAGTAGATAAGGCCTGTGCCCTGGCAGCTTCTTTTGCGCGACGCAGTTTACCCCAGAAATCCAGCTCAAAAGTCGTGCCGAGTTGACCATTGTATGTGCTGCGCGGGTTATTAGTGAGCTGCTGATTAGCGCCAGCCTCGGTCACGCGAGAACGCTTTGCGCCAGCATCCAGATCAATCTGCGGCAATAAAAACGCGCCGACTTCACGCATCACTGCATCGGCCTCTTCAATACGGGCAACCGCCAGCTTGACATCTTTATTGTTTTGCAGCGCATTTTCGATCAGCTCATTTAAAACCGGATCCTGATACAAAGTCCACCAGTTATTGGCTACAGCACTCTCAGCACCGGCTTGTTGGGCTGATTCAATATACTGCGCCGGCACATCGACTTTAGGGCGCAGATAATCCGGCCATATCTGGCAGCCTGACATGAGCAATGCTGCTGCTACGACTGCATAAACCGGCTTAATGCCTTTTATATTCTGATACTGCATCATACTGCACTCTTTTCATTTGTTTCTGTAGTAGCTTCCGAAGATACTGCATCTTCCGGCGGCAACTCATGATGTTTTCTATGCACGTTTTTATTACTCAACCAAGTGAAAAACATTGGAATGAATATGGTTGCCACAAAAGTAGCCAGCAACATGCCACCCAGCACGCCAGTGCCCATTGAACGGCGTGCTGCAGCACCTGCACCGGTTGCAATGGCCAGCGGCAAAATACCCAATACAAACGCCATGGACGTCATGACAATCGGCCTGAAACGCATACGTGCGGCTTCAAGGGCTGCCTCGGCGATCGGCATACCTTCTTCCATTTTCTGGCTGGCAAACTCTACAATCAGAATTGCATTTTTTGCTGCCAGGCCAACCAGCGTAATCAGGCCGATCTGGAAATAAATATCATTAGGCATACCGCGTATCAATACTGACAACAATGCACCTGCCAGCGCAAATGGCACCGCCATAATCACCGCCAGCGGCAATGCCCAGGTTTCAAACTGTGCAGCCAGAATCAGGAACACCATGATAATCGCAAACCCGAAGGCGAATAATGCGGCAGAGCCGGTGCGTTTTTCCTGATAAGCCTGGCCGGTCCACGCAATCTGGTATCCGTCCGGCAGGTTTGCTGCTGCAATTTTTTCAACCATTGCGATCGCATCACCCGAGCTGACACCCGGCGCACCTTTGCCTAAAACCTTGGCAGACAGCAAACCGTTATAACGCTCCAGCTGCTCTGCACCTACGATAGAGCTGACTTTACTAAGCGCAGACAAAGGTACCATCTGACCGCTGTCAGAACGCACGTAAACTTTGCCCAGGTCTTCAGCTTTCATGCGATATTCCGCTTCTGCCTGCAATTGCACCCGGTAAGTACGGCCGGACTTATTAAAGTCATTGACGTACAATGAACCCATGGTGCTCTGCAATGTGTCGTAAATACTGGCTACAGGAACCCCTTGCGAAATCGCCTTGGCCTCATCCACTTCAACAAACAGTTGCGGCACGGTCGGGCGGAAAAACGTATTCAGCTCGGCCAAGCGCGGCTCGTTTTTTAAAGCGCCAATAAAGTTATTGACGACGGCTGCCAGTTTTGCCGGATTGGAATCGCTACGGCTCTGCACATACAGCTCAAAACCGCCGGAACTACCCAAACCGCGAATTGCAGGCGGGTTAAAGGCAATCGCCATACCATCCGGCTGCTGCATACCGATACCGAACACTTTTTTAACGATGTCATCGGCAGTCGCTTCACGCTCATCCCAATCTGTCATACGCACAAACATCGTGGCAGCACTGGTTTTATTACCGCCGCCAATCAGGTCAAACCCATTCACAGCGAATTGATGCGCGACGGCAGAGTCTTGAGCAATGGCAGAACGTACACTCTCGGTCGTTTTGCTGGTACGAGCCAATGTTGCGCCATCCGGCATGATCACTGCGGAAATCACATAGCCCTGATCTTCGGCCGGTACAAAGCTGCCTGGCACTACTTTAAGCAAGATCGCCACCATTCCAATAATGACGGCAAAAACTACGGCACCGATGATTCTATGGTGCAGCGTCAGATTCACTACCGCAGTATAAAAATGCGTGAACTTATCAAACAGACGATTAAATCGCACAAAGACAGGAGATTTGATATGTCCTGACTGCAGCAGTACCGCGCACAAGGCCGGAGTCAGCGTCAATGCCACAATACCCGAGATAACAACAGCCACTGCTACGGTAACGGCAAACTGACGATACATTTCACCGGCAATACCACCCAGGAACGCAACCGGCACAAATACCGCACAAAGCACCAGTACGATTGCCACTACTGCCGCAGAAACTTGCTCCATCGACTTCACAGCGGCTCTGATCGGCGAAAGTTTCTCCTCATCCATCAAACGCTCGACGTTTTCCAGCACCACGATCGCATCATCTACCACGATACCGATAGCGAGCACCATTGCGAATAAGGTCAATGTATTAATTGAGAAGCCGAATATCCATAAGCCTGCAAAAGTACCGATCAATGAAATCGGCACAGCGATCAATGGAATCAAGGTAGCGCGCCAGCTTTGCAGGAACAGGAATACCACCAGCACTACCAGTACCATTGCTTCCGCCAATGTTTTCACCACCTCACCGATTGAGGCCTTCACAAAATCACTGGTGTCGTATGGCACTTCCCAATCCACGCCGGCTGGAAAACGCTGCTTCAGCTCATCCATCTTCTCTTTTACTGCGTTAGCTGTATCCAGTGCATTCGCGCCGGATTGTAAAAAGATAGGAATACCCACGCCAGGTTTGCCATCCAGCAAAGTACGGACGTTATAGCTTTGTGAACCCAATTCGATACGTGCAACATCTTTTAAGTACAGCACACCACGTGGGCCATTAGCTCGGATGATGATATTTGCAAACTCAGCAGGATCAATCAGGCGGCCTTTTGCGGTAACCGTGTAAACCAGCTGCTGATCAGACGGCGATGGCTCCTGCCCGATCTTGCCCGCAGCATACTGCGCATTCTGTGTGCGAATAGCGTTGGCAACATCAGTGGTTGTAACACCGAGCTGCGCCATTCGATCCGGACGCAGCCAGATACGCATTGAATAATCCTGCGCGCCAAAGATAATGGCATCACCCACACCTTTAATGCGTTTTAATTCATCCAGCACATTGAGCGTACCGTAATTGCTTAAAAATAAGGGGTCGTATTTTTTCTGCTTATCCGTCAGCATCACCACCAGCAAGATATCATTCGAGCGCTTCTGCACGATGACGCCGGTACGGCGCACTTCTTCCGGCAAACGCGGCAGCGCAATGTTTACGCGGTTACTTACGTTAAAGGTTGCCTGATTGACATCCGTGCCAACTTCAAAAGTTGCAGTAATGGTCAAGCTGCCACTGGAGTCTGCACTCGAGTTAAAGTACAGCAAGCCTTCTACACCGCTCAATTGCTCCTCAATCGGTGCAGCGACGGTTTTTGAAAGCGTATCGGCACTAGCGCCAGGGTAAGTTGCGCTGATCAACACCGTTGGTGGTGCAATCTGCGGATATTGTGCAATCGGCAACTTCATTGCCGCAGCCAAGCCCGCCAACACAATGATGATGGACAAGACACTTGCAAATATAGGCCGTGTAATAAAAAATTTACTCATATGAATTCTCGCTCAAGTCTTCGTTATTAGACTTATTAATCAGACTTACCTTACAGGCTTACCGCACAGGTTTATTTTTTTGAATCAGTCGCCGCATTTTTCGCCGCAACAGGTGCAGGCGGCTCCCCTGCCGGATGCGGTGCAACACTCGCACCAGGGCGTAATTTGATAATGTTATCCACGATTACTTTATCGCCTGCGTTCAGGCCACTTAAAATCACCCAATCCTTGCCTACCCAGTTTCCAGGCACAATCGGCGTAAGCACAGCTTCATTCTTATCATTGGCAACATAAACAAACTTGCCCTGATCGTTTGCAATCACCGCTGTTTGCGGCACAACAAACACGCCATCTTTATGCCCTGTCACGACACGCACTCTCACAAACTGGCCAGGCAGCAGTTGTTTATCTTCATTTTTGAATTCAGCACGTAATTGCTGCGTACCTAATTGCGGATCAATGCTGCTTGCAGCAAAATTCAGCTGCCCTTTTTTGGTGTACTCTTCACCGCTAGGCAGTATCAGGCTCACATTTTTAACATTGGCTTGTGTCAGCGGGCCGCCGAGTTGTGCCAACTCGTTATCCGACAAACTGAAACGTACCCAGATCGGCGTAATCTGGCTCACTTTGGTTAACAAGCTCGTATTTGCATTTACCAGTGCGCCTTCAGATAACTCAAAGCGCCCGGCGATACCTGAAATCGGTGACGTGACATTGGTATAGGATAAATTCAGCTCAGCCTCACGCACGGCAGCTTCAAACTGTGCCAACCCTGCCCGTGCCAGTGCGTTATCCGAAGTCGCGTTATCGGCTTCACGCTGGCTGATAGACTGTGTTGCAACCAGCACCTGCAAACGCTGCGCTTCGCGTTGCGTCTGGTCCAGCCTGGCTTTTTGCTGAGCAAGCTGCGCTTTAGCATTCGACAGCGCAATCTGGAATGGCACTGGATCAATCAGGAACATGGTTTGTCCGGCTTTGATTGGCGCCCCCTCTTCAAACAGCTTTTTAAGCAGAATACCACCAACACGCGGGCGAATTTCAACCTCTTTGGCACCTTCAGTCTGTGCAACCGCTTCAGCGCTAACAGGCACAGTCGTCGGCTGTAGAGTAACTACGGCAACAGGCATGGCTGGCATTGCGCCACCGGCGTTGGCAGCATCGTCTTTTTTACTGCAAGCCGACACAGCCAGCAAAGTGATCGCCATTAAAATAGCACTGAGCGTGAAAACAGTACTTTTATTCTCTGCTACCTGCGTTCTGTTTTGTGATGAATGATGCTGACCTGTTTTGAATACCATTGCTTACTCCAAGCTTGTGTATTGATAACCTATTAATTAGATTATGTTTTATTATTAAATACAAACCCATTTATGGCTTGCTTATATACATTTTTGTAGGTATATTATATACAAACAGGAATGTATGTAAATGAAAATTTTGTACAATACACGTTAAATTTTGTAAAAAAAACGGATAACGCTAATGGTAAGAAAAACGAAAGAAGATGCGGAACTCACACGACAGCGAATCGTAAATGCCGCACGTGCGGTATTTCTCAAGCGCGGCGTGAGTAAATCAACATTAGAGCATATTGCCACAGAAGCCAATGTTACCCGTGGTGCGGTGTACTGGCATTTTGAAAATAAAACAGATATTTTTCATGCAATACGCGAACAGGTTTTCTTGCCGCTGATAGACAGCATAGACGACACCCTGGCACCCGCAACCAATAATAACGATAACCCGCTTAACCAGATTGAAGCCAGCCTTTGCAATACCATTAACGACCTGAGCAGCAACCTTGAAATGCGCGAAACCTATGAAATCATCATGATCAAATGTGAATATGTTGATGAATTTGCAAGCGTACTGCACCAAATGCTGAATAATTGCTCATGCATCGTTGAAAAACTTGAGGCAGCCTACGAACGTGCACAATCTCAAGGTTTGCTGGCCAGTTCTCACAGTCCACGCGCACTGGCACTGGATACTCACTTGTTTTTCGGCGGCTTGCTGCACATGTGGGTTAAAGATGCCGATGGCAGCAGATTCCGCTATCAGGCAATTGACTTGATTAAATCGCACATTAATCTGCGCAGAAAATAAATATAGCTGGCAAAATGCTTGTTAATCGCGGGTTGTAGCGATACCATACGCGAAATTCGGGTAAGGAGGCATCGTGATACAGACAGGCGAAATTTACGGTAAACAAACCGCAAACAGATTCGTAATGTACAACGTGCTAAAAGTCAGCAAGCAGATAGTGACCCTGCAAAATATAGATAACCCACTCAGCCTGTTTGAAACCACCGAACAGAAACTCGCAAGCTCAGGCTATATCCGCGTCAGCCAGACGCCATATATTGACCTTACACTGACTTCAGCCAAACGTAAAAAAGCCGCAAAAAAACCAACACGCTGCCCGCTCACGCTGGATTTCCTGGAAGAACGCGCCGATAGCGAGCGCCCTGCCCCGATCATGCAGGACTTATTCGGCGCTTAACCATCAGATTACATAGCAAAACGGCAAATGATCACTCATCTGCCGCCCGTAATTACTGCTATTCAATTCAAAAAATAAGCCTTAGCTTCTTGGAGGTCCGCCGCGCAAATCATGTCCATCTGCGCTATAAATTTCAACTTCTACAAAGTCACCCGGCGTCAGGCCTTCTGCATCCTCTAAATAAACAACACCATCAATTTCAGGCGCATCTGCTTTGGTGCGGCCAATCGCTTCAATATTACCTTCTGCGTCAGATACGATTTCATCTACCAGCACGGTTTGGATACTACCGATTTTAGAATGCAATTTAGCGGCACTGATACGCTCCTGCACCTCCATAAAGCGGCTTAAACGCTCCTGCTTGATTTCTTCAGGCACCTGACCTGGCAAAGCATTTGCCGCCGCACCATCTACTGCCGAGTAAGCAAAACAGCCAACGCGATCCAGCTGCGCTTCTTCCATAAAATCGAGCAGCATCTTAAAGTCATCTTCAGTTTCGCCAGGGAAACCTGCGATAAAGGTACTGCGAATTGTGATATCAGGACAAACCTCACGCCATGCCTTGATACGCGCCAGGTTATTTTCACTGCTTGCCGGGCGTTTCATAGACTTAAGAATGCGTGGACTTGCATGCTGGAACGGTACATCCAGATACGGCAGAATCAAGCCTTCCGCCATCAGCGGTATCACTTCATCTACATGCGGATACGGGTATACATAATGCAAGCGCACCCAGACATCAAGCTCACTCAATGCCTTGGTAAGCTCGGTCATACGTGTTTTCACCGGGCGGCCATTCCAGAAACCCGGACGGTATTTCACATCCACGCCATAAGCAGAGGTATCCTGCGAGATCACCAGAATTTCACTGACTCCTGCGTTAACAAGATTCTCAGCCTCATTCAGCACCTCACCAATCGGCCGGCTTACCAGATCTCCGCGCATGCTTGGGATAATGCAGAAACTACAGCGATGGTTGCAGCCTTCTGATATTTTGAGGTATGCGTAATGCTTAGGCGTCAGGCGAATGCCTTGCGGCGGCACCAGATCTACAAATGGCTCGTGCGGCTTGGGTAAATTAGCGTGTACAGCTGTCATCACCTCTTCCAGCGCATGTGGCCCGGTGACTGCCAGCACGCTAGGATGCGCGGCTTCAACCACACCCGCTTTGGCACCGAGACAGCCGGTTACAATGACTTTGCCATTTTTATTGATTGCCTCGCCGATGGCATCCAGTGACTCAGCCACTGCGCTGTCAATAAAACCACAGGTGTTGACTACGACCAGATCGGCTTCATCATAACTGCCTGAAATCTCATACCCTTCTGCGCGCAGCTGGGTAAGAATACGCTCGGCATCGGAACCGGCCTTAGGGCAACCCAGAGATACGAAGCCCACTTTCGGCGTGGCGTTTTTAGTTACTGTTTGATTTGTCATAAAAAACCTATAAATCTTAAAAAATATCGTTATGATGACACCATGTATATTATTGTTATTGCATGGCTTTACGTCGTGATTTTAATGGCCGCTACCGAAAAATCCGTAGCGGCTGGATTGCTTACTTTTACTTTCTACGGCTTGATTCCGTGCGCCCTGCTGTTGTGGATATTAGGTGCAAAGCATCGCCGCCATTATAGAAACAAACAACTACTCGAGCAGAATGTGCGCGAGCCAGATAGTAGCGACACCCAAGCTGATCAATGAAACCTGGCTGATTGTCGCTTTTAATTCCGTGCGTTTATGTAAACTGGGAATCAGATCAGCCACTGCCACATACAGCATACTAGCCGCAGCCAGGCCTAGAATATATGGTATCCAGCCCATGACAAATTGCAGCGCAAAGTATGCAATCAGGCCGCCGATCAGGGTTGCCAGACTTGAAACCAGATTGAAAATAAATGCCTGCTTTTTACTGTACCCTGAATGCAGCAGAATCAGAAAGTCTCCGACTTCTTGCGGAATTTCATGTGAAATGATGGCCAAGGCCGTGACCATGCCAAGTTTCACATCCACAAGAAATGCTGCCGCAATCAACACGCCATCAACAAAATTATGAAAAGTATCACCGATCATGATCATCATGCCGCTACGGCCACTATCATGGTGGCTGTGAACGTGTGCATGCGTATGCATAATAGATGGTGCGTGTGACGCCACCGGCCTGAACTTAGCGCCAGCCTCCTGCACCGGGCTGTTTTGCTGCGCGGCCGGGCAATTAGCCTCACTATGGATTGCATGCACCTCACAATGATCACCATGGCAATGTCGCCAGATCACCAGTTTTTCGAGCACAAAAAACAGCAGCAAACCAAACAGCAGCGTTGCAGAAATACTCTCTACACTTGTCGCCTCTTCAAACGCGTGTGGCAAAATTTCCAGAAACACCGCGCCTAACATGGCACCGATTGCATAACTGACCAGCATCGGTATCCAGGCCGTGCGCAAATTAAGCGCAAAAACTGCGGCCAGAGAAACGCTCAGCAAGCCCCCGGCAAAGCTGGTGACAATAATCCAGGTAAGAATGGAAAAATCAGGAATGGTCATGCGACACTTAAATAATCAGAATTGCCGCTATTATAACTTAGCCAGGCTTTTATTTAGAAACAGCTTAAACAGTCTGATTAGGTTCCAGCCAAATCATACTTGCCATACGCCCGGTGACATTATCGCGCCGGAACGAAAAAAAACGCGCCTCGTCACTATAAGTACAAAAATATTTGTACTTATTTTCATCAGAAGTACGATGGTCACTCGCACCGTAAATTTCAGTGACACCTAAGGCATTCAAACGCTGCCTTGCAATTAAATACATATTGCATAGCCATTTATCGCCATGGCGCTTGAATGCCAGCTCTGCCTTGTTATCCCAAGCTAAAAACTGCGCTTTGACATCATTGCCTACTTCAAATGCATCTGGACCAATAGCTGGCCCCAGCCAAACAAGAATGTCGCTCGCCGGCACCTGCATTTTAGCAACAGCGGCTTCAATCACCCCATCGCACAAACCGCGCCAGCCTGCGTGAACAGCCGCAACCACACTGCCGGCTTTATCGCAAAGCAACACTGGCAGGCAATCTGCCGTCATTGTCACGCATACCACATTCGACTTGGTGGTAAATGAGGCATCTGCATTTTGCAGGCAACTACTAACCGCCGCATCAATCACCTCTACCCCATGCACCTGATTCACCCATACCGGCTCGCTTGGCAGATATGGGCTTAACAACTGGCGGTTTTTAGCTACCGCAATCGGGTCATCACTCACATGCGCCCCCAGATTCAGGCTGCTATACGGCCCCTTGCTCACACCGCCAACGCGCGTAGTCTGCAAGGCCTTTACATTAGCTGGCGCTGGCCAATCAGGTTTAATAAAACTCAAATCAGTATTCATAGTTTAATTCTAACTAAAACACCCCCAATTACATAACCTTTTAATACACACTTGGTTTCAAAATTAATCGTATGTAATTTAACTGATACTCCATTACTGCCGCCTTCCCTCTTCAGATTATAGCTGACTCATGCCTGAGTTGTTGTAGCATTGTTTTTCAACATTTACATCAAAATCATAAAAAAATAAATGGTATATATTCCCGCCATTTGTTATATTTCTTCTATGAACATTGTTAAATATATATTCCCTAACCCACCTATCAAGCGGGACTTGATACCGTAAGCCCCTTATGTCAAACGTTAGGCAATTACCATCCACCACGAAGGAGTAATTAGCATGGCCAATAAGCAACAAAAAACTGTAAATAATCGCCCAAAAGTTACTGGCGTTACTCTTAATATTTCATATCCAGACGGTTCTACTAAAACAGTCACAGTTGATGCATGGCGTGTAGAAGGAATTTTTTGGAGTGACCGTGCTGTCATAGAAATGCTCGCGCCTTTCTATGACAAGACTGAGAGAACAGCAACCTACGAAGAGCTCGCTGAGCGTTTCGGAGAAAGTAGATTACATACCCTTGTTCAAAAATCAGGGGAAATACGCATTACGCCGAAGCTTATAGAATCCATTTGGAATACACCAGGAGACAACGGTCATTTGCCGCCCGTCGTAATGAAAACACGAAAATGTATTCCAACAATTGGGCATGACTTTTAAGCCTAACAAGGCATTCGAGCGAGACTGCCGCAAAAGCGCGGTAGTCCCTCAATTTGAACGTTTGGTTTCTCGGAAAAGGTCTCAATGCCATGAAATTCATAGCCATCTTTGGACTGTTCCTCTCGTTGCTTGCACCACGAGTAAATGCAGAAGAAGTTTGTGACATCGTGAAAGAATCTGTATTGATTGCCCAAGATAATAAGAACACTTATCTTGGCAAAATTACAAACTCTTACGATTCTGAATCCATATTCAATGAATATGGAACATACGGAAGTGAATACAACTCATCGTCTATCTGGAACCAATACGCCACATTTGGAAGTGAGTACAGTAGCTACTCAGCAAACAACTCTTATACATCCACACCACCAATGATCATTAAAAATAAAAAAATCGTTGGCTATCTCAGCGCAAACAAAAGCATTAAATCTTCCATATCTCCAAATTTACTCAAGGCTCTCTGTAAGGATGATTTATAAATGTGGCAAGTAAAACCTAACCCATCATTTAAGCAGGACGCGCTAAAGCGCGCGCCTTAATTCAAACGTTAGGCTCCAAGACAGATTTCAACGAAAACAAAAACGTCTAAATAGAACTTATGAAAACACTAGCACTGACTTTTAGCCTGTTAAGTTGTCTATTCTTAGTATCATTTAATGCTGATGCGTCACCACCTACGCGAATTCAATTTGCAAGAGGCGCATCCGGCGCAACTTGGAATGGCGTTATTAAGGATGGGAATAAAAAATTCAAACTTAATTTAGCAAGAGGCCAATCTTTGAAGGTGGGTGGTGGTGATATTTATACATGGTCTGTAGTTGCCCAAAATGGAGATGCTTTAGGGTGCGACGGCGGTGACTACTGCGTTCCAGATGGAGAAATACCTTCATTGCCGTACTCTGGCGATTATGTAATTTCTACGGACTACAGAATGAGTGGTTGCGCTACCTGCCCTAGCTCTAGAACTCGGCATGTTACTGTCTTCTTTGAGGCTAGATAATCTTCTGAGTACAATACAATTAGTAGAGACGATAGGCTTCCAATTTTTAAAGTTTCCGTACCTGGTCGGTGTTTTTCGAACTCGTGATTCGGGTTATTCCACGGCAAAAACAAGCCTAACTTGAACGTTGAGTATTAGAAAGTTTTTATGGAACTATCCCTATTAAGCAAAAACGTCCTAAGTGGGTTTGGGCTATTTTTATTTTTTACTTCTTCTCAGCTGGCTTCACTTTATTATCTTACTATCCGTTACTTACTGGGGTTACAACCCTGACCCCAGAAGAAAGTAAGTACTTTGACAATCTTAGCAAAATTGACCATGGACTAACTATTATTCTAGGTTCTCTAAAGTTATTGGCAGCTCTGTCGCTTTTTATGCTCAAACGAACTGCCCTATATTTATTTACTGCTAGCATTTCTATAAGCATACTAGTTACGGTTTGGCACATAATATATAAAGACTGGTTTCAGGTCTTAAGTGGCGTTGGTAGCTCCAGTCTTATTGTTTCTACAGTTTTCGGTTGGGCTCTAATTTTGGTAATTTATATGTACACTTGGAAGTTATATAAAACAAAAGTGCTAAATTGAAAATACCTAACCCATCCATCAAGCGGGACGCGCTGACGCGCGACACTGAATTCAAACGTTATACGGCATGAACAAACTCGGTGACACTTTGATTCATACGGGAACAAATAAAGAACTCGTTGTCGCGCTGATCGAACAACAGGTGGAGTTTATTCTCATCGGTGGTCTTGCTGTTTCTTGGTATTGCTTAGAGCGCCAAGCTGACGATATGGATCTACTAATAAATCCAACACCAGAAAACTCCAAACGTCTTTCTAGAGCTTTGAGTGGCTTGCCATATGTGAACCCTTGCAACGCCGATACGTTTACAAAACCTGGACTGCAAGTACCTCTGAAAAATTATTTTTATGCAGAGCTGCTCACCCCGAGACAAGATGGGCTGCCGTGGTCTCAAATATTAGAGGCATCAGTTAATGGAAAGCTTTTTAATCGTCCTATACGAATTGCTGGCCCAAGCACTCTTATTAAACTAAAAGAGTATGCTATTGCCACGTTAGAAGAGCAAAGTAGCAAGCATCGTAGAGACATTGAGCTACTGAGGCCATATGCCGTATAACCCATCATTCAAGAGGGACGCGCTAAAGCGCGCCCGTTAATTCAAACGTTAGGAACACTTAGTATAATGAGTGAAAAACTTCCTTTTCTATCAAAAACTGGCTACTTTTTCATTGTTTTTTTTATTGCTTTGTTTTGCTTTTGTTTTTTACGATAGGCCTACTGGAAAATTTGAGGTTGTAAAGGGCGTTATAACTCAATATTCATTCGGCACTTCAAAAAATGGTACGAAAAATCATCGCTGTGTTATTAAATTGGGTAATGGCATATCGTTCCTAGACTATTGCAAAAATGAAGCTAAAGTTGGAGACTTGGTGAATGTTTGTATTCTAGAAAGAAAAATACGTGGCGTCTCATACTATACAAATGGTTGCCTTCCCTAACCCCTCATTCAAGCGGGGCTGGCTAAAACCAGCCCTTTAACTCAAACGTTAGAGCTCATCGTGAAAAAACACATCAAATTCGCCCTAGCAATTGTTTTAAGCATAATCGCCACATTCCTAGTTACGGCATATTTCGCAACGAAAAATACAAGAGCTGCTTTTGTCTCCATATCGCTAGACATGGAAGCTTTTAACGAGCTTCACAGAGTCAGGTCTTGGGATAGTTTGGAGCAACTTCT
>Ga0208508_1000072_pt1 | contig 30061 bp, 29 predicted proteins | sample LakWasMeta1_LOW4_2_FD_183853 | JGI IMG/M metagenome (GOLD analysis project Ga0208508, IMG submission 183853) | Freshwater sediment methanotrophic microbial communities from Lake Washington under simulated oxygen tension - Sediment Metagenome... | ecosystem: Environmental > Aquatic > Freshwater >...
CCACACATACCTGACCAGAAGTGTCGATGGGTTCTAATGCTTCACCAGTGAAAACGAAAGCAAACGAAGCGATAGCAACATGATCGCCCAGTTGTAAAGGAACGCGCTGTCAGTTCTTTATCGTGTGCAGCTTTCTTGCTTTCACTCGCCGCCGCCCACGCATAGTACGCACTACGGCTCACCCTCATCATCGAACATAATAACCGTACACCGTAATTCGCACTCCGTTCCAAAATCCACGCGTACTTCACCGTGTTTCTCTGGCAAAGTACGCCGCTGCCTTTTTTAGCAGATCACGTTCCTCCGTCAATCGCGCATTCTCTTTCTTTAATCGCTTCAACTCATCGTACAGATGTTCATCCGTGCGTACCGCTTTGTTGGCTTCAGCCGGGCGACTGTATTTATAAACCCAGTTATATAACGTATTCTCCTTTATCCCTAACTCGCGGGCTGTTTCCGCCACGTTACTCGATTCATTCGCGCGTTTAACCGCGTTTTCTTTAAACTCAACGGTGTATTTCTCTTTAGCTTGGTTCGTCATAATAATCACTCTCAGGTCTTTTCAGGGATTTTATTGAAAAGTGTCTGTCCTGTTTAGTGTAGCCACATCAGGTGATAGTAATCCAAAATATCACCAGCTTGTGAATAAAACAAAACTATCAAGACGAAAGCCTGAAGTATTGTAAGTTTGAAGTAAATAGTCGCGCCAGATTAGCGGCAATGATTGCAGGTGATTTTATTTTTTCGCTATGTGGTCAATAACTTTCAAATAGTACCCCGAAATTGCTATTTTGACTTTTTACCGAAATCTGAATTTTTTAACTCATTGGTTTTATTGGTCAACGACAGGATTTGAACCTGCTATCCTTTGTCATAAAGAAAGGTAAATCATTGTTTTTTACCGTTCAACGAAGTTTTAATAACTCAATCTACACGTTTAAATTCAGTAAGTTATTTTATTTTACCGTCCAACTAAGTACAATAAAGTTCTTTTAAATTTAGTCAAAATAGTACCCCGAAAAGTACCCCGAAAAATCAAAGCTAAGTTATTGATTTTTGACTGACCTACCACTTGTCGAAACGACAAAGGAATTTAAAAATGGCTATCAATAAAATAAAACCACTGGTATTTAAGCATTTAAAGCCAACTGATAAAGAACAACAAATAAGTGACGGTGACGGCTTATTTATTCGAGTTCGTTCTATTGCCGATGGCGGGGCTATCTCTTTTCGCTTACGCTATTTTTTCGAGGGTAAATATAAATGGTTAAGCCTAAAATCGTCTGAACTGGCAGAAGCACGAAAAGAGCGCGATAGTTACAAGCTCATGCTAAAAGACGGTATCGATCCGAATCTGGAAACGAAACTTAAAAAAGAGCGGGTACGAAAACAACAGCTTGAAGAACAGGAAGCCTTAACCAAGCTAGCGGCGCGGGTGACTGTTAGGGATTTATTTAGCCGATGGCGTGATACTGACTTAATCAATCGTAAGGATGTTAAGGAAGTGGTGCGAATGTTTGAAAAGGACGTTTTGCCAATATTGGGCTGTTTATTTGTTGAGGATGTGCGAAAGGGACACATCACACAAGTGACAGACCTATTGAAACAACGCGGCGTTAATCATTTAGCACGAAACATTCTAAAATTAATGCGGCAAATGTTCAGGTTTGCCGTTGACCGTGACATTATCGAGTTTGACCCAACAGCAAGCCTTAGTGTGACAAAGACCACCACAAAGCCTACCGAACGCGATAGAATCCTAAACGAGCTTGAAATAAGAGCGTTAGCAAGGCAATTGCCCGATGCTGGTTTATTAAAGTCTACAGAGTGTGCTATCTGGATTGCCTTATCAACCCTGTGCAGAATTGGTGAATTATCGAAAGCCAAGTTTTCAGAGATTGATTTTGAATTGAAGACGTGGAAAATACCCGAAGCGAATAGCAAAAACGGCAAAGCTCACACGATTTATTTATCAGACTTTGCACTGGAACAATTCAAACTATTAAAGCTGATTGCCAAAAGTGAAACATGGATTTTTCCTAATCGTGATGATTCTACCCATGTGTGCGAGAAATCCATCTCGATACAAATACGCGGGCGGCAAACAACCACCATACTCAGCAATCGTTCTAAAGATTCTCAAGCCTTAGTTATGACAGGCGGCAAATGGACACCGCATGATTTAAGGCGTACAGGTGCAACCCTAATGGGTAATTTATTGATTCAACCTGATGTTATCGAAAAGTGCTTAAACCACACCGAAGAAAATAAAGTGAAGCGTATTTATCAGCGTCAGGAATTGAAAGCAGAACAAGCCGAAGCATGGCGCGTATTAGGTGAGCGGCTGAATTTATTAGTGAATATGGATAATTCTAATGTTGTCGTGATACACAAGAGCATTAATGGTATTTAATGCCTGCATATCATAAACTACATTGAAACATCATGAGGGGGCAGAATGGCAATCAATATATTTGAAGGAGCGCGTAGGGTTACAAAGCTAATTGCGATTATATGGGTTTTGGGTATGGGCTTCTACGCATTTACTGAGAAAAGCTATATATCTGCGTATTTTCGCGTGGACTTACCCGATGGTGTACCAATACGAATGACCGAACAAGAACGCTGTGACAAGAATGATGCTACTGAATATTTATCTTCTCAATATACAAGCAAAGGCTCAAATGTTAGCGTGACGCTTTGTTTTAAGCCATACATTGAAATTTATGATGAAGTTCCAGCAGGCGCAGTACCTATTGACGAAGAACCAGCCAAGCAACAACAAGCCCAACAGCCACAACAACGCATTCCAACGCTTGAAGAATTTGTGGCAGAAGAAAAAGCAGCAAAAGCAAAGCAGAAAAAAATAGCTGATAATTTCAAATTTTCTAAAGCTGATGAAGAGTGGGCTGATGGTGAAGCGTGGTCTGCACGATTGGGAAATATTAAATTCGGCGCATCTGTAACTATAGGAGGCTTAGCTATCTTGTGGATTTTTTCATGGTGCGTGGGCTGGATTGTCAGAGGGTTCGCGGGCATACCTTCTGGTCAAGACTTTAAATCCTAACCGTACAAAACTATGAAATTTAGAAATTATATTATCGTGCGACTTTAGATATAATCAATCTTACTGGATAGCCCGACGGGGCGACAAGCGGTAGTCATTACACCGTTTCCAGTTATTCCTTTCGTAATGATTACACTTTAATGGAGTGTTATGTCGCCAAAGTACAAGCGTGATTTTAAACACTATCAAAATTTGTGGGCGCATGAGTGGCGAGCAATTCATTTATTCATGGAATATAACGACACTAAAGAGTTGGTAGCATTAATTCAACAGTCTGAGCTAAGTCCTGCTATGCGTGAGGTTATTGCTGATATGATTACTGGCAAACTAAAGCGCAAGCCGCGTAAAAAACCATCAACCGCTTACCGTGATATGTTTATTGTTATGGAAATAGCAGATTTAATATTTGCTGGACATAGACTAACATCTAATCGTGAGTCTAACGGCGCAGCGGCTATTGTGGCTGAGAAATACGGAATATCAGAGGAGTGCGCTTTAAAAGTTTACAGCCTAGGCGATGAGCGGCTGAAAAATTGAAAATGTGACATCACATCTTCCATGACTTGCTAAAAGCAATTTTTTACACTGTCGACCTTCTACTAACAACCGAGAAGGTTTTAAGATGCTTGACTCACAACCAACAGCCACACAACGCATTATCAAACTGCCAGAATTGAGCAATCAAGCTGGTGTGCCTCGCTCTACCGTCTACGACAAGCTAAACAAAAAATCACCACGCTATGATGCAACGTTTCCGCGCCCAATAAAATTAGGTGCAAGGGCTATTGGCTTTTATGAGTCAGAAGTACAGGCGTGGATTGAATCGCGTAGAGATATAGGGGCTTAGTCATGGAAGATTTGAACACCACCACGGCGGGCAACCGTGGCAGCACAAAAGAATTACAGCAAGGTGATTATACCTTAAACCGCTTAGCCTTTGCCACTGGCATACAGGCAAACGATACAGTCCTAACGCCTTACACACCCACGCCGAAGGCACTGATTAAACGACTGTCTGAACCTGCTATTGGTACTAAAGACGGCATTTATTTCATCCGCTGTTCAGGCACTAAACGAACCAATAACGACACCAATGACACCGCGTCTATTTTGATTATTGATAGTGATAGTCATATTGATTTAAACACGGGTGAAATTGTCAGTGGTGCGGTATCACCTGATTTAGTCCACATTGTTTTAAGAGATTTAGGAATTAATCACCTGATTTATTCCAGCTTTAGCAATGGGGCAACGTATGAGGAACTACACGCGAAAGACAAACCAGCCACCGACACCCAACCCGCACAGATTTTTAATAGCGGCGGTTTTTATGGCGTGGATTATCACAAATACCGCGTAATTATTCCCTGCACCTACAGCCGCGAACAATTGCCTGTTTTGCTGGATTATCTGTTTAGCGAATTACACAAAGCAGGCGTGATGTTAGTCAATGTCAAAGAAAATAGGACGTGGTCTCAGGCGTGGTATTTTCCACGAGTACCCGACCAAGCGCGGTTAAATTTGTTTGAGTTTTTCCAATTCAGCAAAGGTGAAAACCTCAATGCTGATGCAATCACAAAAGACTGGTTAAAAAACAATTCACAGCCAGAACCGACAGAACCACCACCACTAAAACCCAAACAGCCGATTAATGAAACTAACGGGCGGCGTAATCCGATTAAAGCATTTAACCAGTCTTATACCCCTCATGATGTGCTTATTCGCAATAACTACACCCTCAAGAATGGCGCGTATTTACGACCTAACAGTGATAGCGGCATAGCAGCTACAAAGCTATGCCTTAACTGTAAGGACGGCATAGAGCGCGTTTATTCGCATGGTGGAGACGTTCTTAACGATGGTTTTGCTCATGATAGTTTCGACTGTTACCGATTACTTGAATGTGGTGGCGATATGAAAACCGCGCTCAATTGGAATGAAGAATTAACGAAACATAATCAGCGGATTTATGCCAAAGAACAGGCGGCATTGAATGAATCGAAAAACAGCCGTGCTGATGATAACACCAGCGATAAGCCGCCATTCTCACTCTCTCAATTCTCATTAATGGGGCAATCCGAAGCTATGAAAAAACAAATGCTGGAAGATGTTTTTGTACTCGAAGACCTTGCAATATTAGGACAGGCAACCGTGCTTTATGCCCAATTCAACACAGGCAAAACTTTGTTGACCTTGTGGCTACTAACCGAATCAATCAAAGCTCATAGAATTAAAGGTGAAGATGTTTATTACATCAATGTTGACGATACCTTTAAAGGATTAATCACAAAAAATGACATAGCTGAACAATACGGTTTCCACATGATAGGCTCTAATATGAAAGGTTTTGACCCTGATAAATTTACCGATTACATGAAACAAATGATTGACGATGACACCGCACGGGGGAAAGTGATTATTCTTGATACTCTGAAAAAGTTCACTGATTTAATGGATAAGAAAAAAGGCACGGAGTTTATGAAAAGAGCGCGTGAATTTGTACAGGCAGGCGGTACTTTAATCATGCTTGCTCACACCAACAAAAATAAAGGTGCTGATGGCAAAGTAATTTATGGTGGTACTAATGACATTGCTAGTGATGCTGACTGTGTTTTCACACTCGACACTGTTAGCGATGACGGCATAACAAAACAAGTGTTGTTTGAAAACATTAAAAATCGCGGCAATGTTGCAAAAGAAAAAGCTTTTTCATATCGGCTTGAAGCTGAAAATTATCATGACTTGCTGAAATCGGTAGCAATGCAAGACGACACCGCAGCAGAACAGGCGAAAAAGGACAGGGCTATCAATGCCAAGCGTGAGGCTGATAAATACGCTATTGATGCGATTACCAGCACCATACAGCTAGGCATCACGCTAAAAACCAAGTTGATAGAATCAGCGCATGATTTTTCAGGAATAAGTAAGCCGAAACTGACAGCAGCACTTGAAGACTACACAGGCGTTTCATGGATTGAGTCGTTAGGTGCGAACAATGCGAAAACCTACAAACTAAAGTGAAAAACCGAAAAACCGACCCACACACAGAAAAACCAGAAAACCAGAAAACCAGAAAACCAAAGAAACCGAGAAAACCCAAAAAACCAGCAGTGATAAGGGGTAGAGGGATGTTTTAAACTAAATCACGGTAGTTTTTGAAATTCGGTTTTTCGGTTTTTCGGTTTTTCGGTGTGGGGGGTGTTTTTGTAAAAACCAAACAAAACAGGATTAAAAAATGCGAAACATTGGATATTTACAGGTAAAGGCTATTGAGGGAATGGCAGTAAAGAAACGAGGATTAAATAATCCTGCACTGTTACTTGTAGCAGACAGGATTGAATCAGGAGACTTGAGCCGAAGCGAACGGAGACTCCTAGCCAAAATGGAACGAAAAGCCAAACGAACTTTTAAGGAGGATTTATGACAATTGAAGACGCACGAGCTAAACGATGGACGCAGGAAAGCAGGGCAAAGCAAGCGGCGGCAATTAAACAATGGCAACCGTGGAAACAATCGACAGGGGCAAAAACTGAACAGGGCAAAGTTACCAGTTCACTAAATGCGTGTAAGGGCTACCAGCGGGCTATTTACAGGAATGAGCGGCGTATTATGTCGCATGGTCTACGCGCGTTGAGAGCATTAGCGCATTATCATGACGGCGAACCACAGCCACGCTGGGCAGTGGCGGCTATCCTTGAATTGAAGCAGTACATGGACAGCAAAAGCGGGTTAAGGGCTAAACGCGCCTTAAATCGCATATTTAGCCCCTTGCCTGAGTTATCTGAGTCGCATTAAAAGAGTTTTCAGAGCCTATAAAAAGAGTTTTTCCCCCCTATAAAAAGGGCGGCTAACTTTCGGCACTATAAAAGAGTTTAATGTAAGTCTCGCCTTATATGCGTAAATATACATGAGTACAGTTAGCCAAGCTGAGTGACTTATGACAGTTAAAACACGGGACAGCTAAGCCTTTCTTTAGCGGCAATGATTGCAGGTAGTTTTATTTTTTCGATAGGTGGTCAATAACTTTCTAAAGTGTACCCGTATGAGTACCCGAAACCGCTATTTTGACTTTTTGCTGAAATCTGATTTTCATAACTCATTGTTTTAATTGGTCGGAACGACAGGATTTGAACCTGCTACCCCTTGTCCCCCAGAAGGGTGAATGATTGTTTTTTAACGTTCAACACCGTTCACATCATAAATATTTTTACATAAAAATCATATAGTTATTTATTGCTTCGTTCAATATCGTTCTGTATCATTCTATAAAATCCAGATAAATTGGTATCACGGGTGGTATCACGGAAAAATGAGTGTTCCTACCCCTTTTACAGATATTTCTACCATTTGTACAACGTGCAGGGTGAATCATGGCGGCTAATAAATTAACAGCAATGGCGTTTTCTAAACTGACACCAAGCGACAAAGACCGTCTTGTATCAGACGGTGATAATTTGTTTGTGAGTATTCGAGCGGATAGTAACGGCGGTTCTAAATCGTTTCGTATGACCTACAGGATTGCAGGTAAAAAATGCTGGGTAACGCTAAAGGCGGCAACGCTGGCAGACGCTAGAGAAGAACGTGACAACTATAAAGTGATGGTTAAACAAGGCATTGATCCTGCCACTGAGAAAAAACTTATCATTGAACGCAACCGACAAGCGCAATTATCAGAACAAGCCGAGTTAGCCAAACTGGACGCACTTATCACGGTTAAAGATTTGTTTGAACGTTGGGTAGCTACCGATTTAAAAGACCGTAAGGACGTAACAGAAATTAGGCGAATGTTTGCAAAAGATGTGTTGCCGATGCTTGGCGGTTTAGTTGTTGAAAATGTGCGTAAAGGACACATTAGCCAAGTGACAGACGCGCTACTACTACGCGGCGTTAATCGTATGGCTAAATTGATTCTTGGCTTAATGCGACAAATGTTCAGGTTTGCGGTTGACCATGACATGATTGATTTTGACCCCACTGCAAGCATTAACAAAGCCAAGATAGGCGGTAAACCCATTGAACGTGAACGGGTGTTGAGTGAGGATGAAATCAGACAACTTAAAACCAAAATGCCCGATGCTAACTTCATGCCGTCTACTGAGTACGCAATCTGGATAATGCTATCAACCTGTTGTCGTGTTGGTGAACTCTCCAAAGCACAATGGCAACATATCGACTTTAATGCAAAAACTTGGTTTATCCCTATCGAGAACAGCAAAAGCAAAAAAGCACACACGATTTACTTATCCGATTTTGCCTTGCGATATTTTCACCAATTGGCAGTTATTAGGCATTCAGATACTTGGCTATTCCCTAACCGCGATAACAGCTCTCATGTTTCTGATAAAAGCCTATCCAAACAGGTTGATGGTCGTCAAAATCCTATCGTCCATAAGAACCGTGCAGCCAATAACACCGCGTTAATGCTGACAGGTGGCAAGTGGACACCGCATGATTTACGGCGTTCAGGTGCAACACACATGGGCAATCTTGGCATTAATGCCGATGTGATAGAAAAATGTTTGAATCATGAAGAACAAAACAAAATGAAGCGCGTGTATCAGCGGCAAGAATTAAAAGCCGAGCAAGCCCACGCATGGCGCGTATTAGGTGACAGACTAGAATTATTGACAGGTGATAACAGCAACGTCATTCCGTTTGGTAAAAGTGCTTAATTTTTCTTTATGGTCAATTTTTAGCGGCTATCTAAAAACACTGGCGCGAAAGAAACACGATACAATTCAAATCATTCAAAAACTCATATAGCCAACCCTATGACCGCGTTAAATTCCCTGCTACACCAAGCCTTTAACGGTGAATTATGATAACACTCGACACCCTTAACCAATGGCTAATCGCCCCCGCTGAAAATGAAAATCTTGAATTCAAAGAAGCTAAAGAGCAATTTGATACTGTCAAAATCATGCGTTATTGCGTGGCGATAGCCAATGAAAAAGGCGGTTATTTGGTTTTAGGTATCACTGATAAAAAACCGCGCCGCGTTGTTGGAACACAAGCATTTTCGACAACAGCGGAACTTAATAAAATCAAAGAAATGGTATCTCAAAAACTGCAAATTCGGCTGAATACAACGGAGTTAAATCATCCAGAAGGTCGAGTGCTGGTCTTTGAGATTCCTTCCAGACCTGACGGTTACGCGCTTAATTTTGATGGTACTTATTTAATGCGAGCGGGTGAAGGATTAATGCCTATGACACCCGACCAATTGCGGCGTATTTTTGCAGAAGGACAACCCGACTGGTTTTTGCAATACGCAAAAGAAAATGTCAGTGCCGATGAAGTGGTTGCGCTATTGGATACACAGACTTATTTTGATTTGCTTAAATTACCCTATCCAACAACACGCGAAAGCGTTTTAGAAAGGCTTTCAGGTGAAGGTTTAATTGTAAAAGCACTACAAGATTGGTCAATTACCAATTTAGCCGCGATTCTACTGGCAAAACAACTGGATGCTTTTCCTCTGGTATTAGCGCGTAAAGCCCCGCGTGTTGTGATTTATAGCGGAATTAATAAATTGCAAACCCGTGAAGATATGCAAGGAAATAAAGGCTATGCAGTCGGATTTGAAGGTTTAGTGAATTTTGTCCATTCTGCCGCACCTCAAAACCGTAGCATTGAACAAGTTGTGCGTGAAGAAGTAAAAATGTTTCCCAAACAAGCATTGCGCGAGTTAATTGCCAATGCCCTAGTGCATCAAGATTTTTTAGCCACTGGCGCGTCTGTCATGATTGAAATGTATGATGATCGTATTGAAATATCCAATGCAGGACTTCCACCGATTAGCCCTGACCGCTTTATAGACGAATATCGCTCAAGAAATGAACGTTTAGCCGATTTAATGAGACGGCTGGGCATTTGTGAAGAAAAAGGCAGTGGTATCGACAAAGTAGTGAATGCCGCCGAAGTCTATCAACTACCCGCGCCAGATTTTCGAGTGGGTGAATGCCGCACCACAGCGGTATTATTTGCTCATCAAAACTTTTCAGTAATGAGTAAAACCGACAGAATCCGCGCCTGTTACCAACATTGTTGCTTAATGTATGTGAGCAACAAACGAATGTCTAACCAATCGTTGCGAGAACGTTTTGGCAGTTCAGAAGCAAAACCCGCAACCGTTTCGCTGGTTATCAGTGCAACTAAAGAAGCAGGATTAATCAAAGCGGATGAATCAGAAACCAATTCAACACGCTATGCACGTTATTTACCCTACTGGGCATAATTGAAAGTGCTTTAACGCAAATTAAAAATCAGCTTAATAAAAAAACAAAAAGTATTATTTATCATACAGATAAGTGCTTTAACGCAAATTAAAAGATCAACATCAAAGTCACGCTTTAAACTTAACGTGTGTTATCACTTTTTTAAGTGTTAGTGGTGTTATGGGTGTTAGCATCATGATTCATAAACATAAACTCACTAACACCTGAACTTTTAAAAGTGTTAGCCGTGTTAGTGAAAAAACTGGCGCGTAGGAAACACCTGAAAAATAGGTATTTAAAAAAGTTCAGTTACGTTATGCCCTGTCTAATAGATTGGTAACAAGGTTACAATTAGCCTTTTATTTGAATAATAAGTGTGCAATGAACGCCCTTATCAACTTACAAGGAATCCTATATGCCATCACTTAATTGGATTGGTAAAGAAGCGGTTGTTAAGCATCATAAAGAAGTGCCGTATCGGTTATTAGAACCCGATGCCGCGTTGTCTTGCGGGGAGGCACAAAGCGGCAATTTGATTGTGCAGGGTGATAACTTACACGCGCTGAAAGCCTTATTACCGCGTTATGCGGGTAAGGTGAAATGTATTTATATCGACCCGCCGTATAACACGGGCAATGAAGGCTGGGTATATTGCGATAATGTCAACAGCCCCGAAATTCGGCAATGGTTGAATGCTGTGGTGGGTAAAGAAGGCGAAACCTTAGACCGTCATGATCGCTGGTTGTGCATGATGTACCCACGTTTGATGTTGTTGCGGCAGTTTTTACGGGAGGACGGGGTTATCTTTGTTTCGATTGATGATAATGAGTTAGCTACACTTAAATTGTTATGCGACAGTTTATTTACTGCAAATGGTTATGTTGGCTCGTTTGTTTGGCGGAGACGCACGCCGTCTGCCATGAAATCAGATTTGTTTTCATCCGATCATGAGTATGTTTTAGCTTATGCTTTGCCGAATTTTTCTTTTTTAGGTGTTAGCAAAACTTATTCTGGCTATGCTAATCCCGATGAAGATACAAGAGGCGAATGGACTTCTGGTGATCTTACAGTTGGAATGAATAAAGAACAAAGACCTAATCAATTTTTTGATTTGATAAATCCAGCAACGGGTAAAATTTATCCAGCAAATCCAAATAGAGTATGGTCGTTTATACCTGAAAGCATGAATAAACTGATTGCGGAGAACAGAATTATTTTTCCAGAAAGTACCAAACAACAACCAAAACTTAAGCGGTTTAAAAATGAACTTAAACGCGATACTAATCCAGTTTCAACTTGGTTAACGGATGTTGGATTAAATGCTGAAGGTTCAAGAGAAATTCAAACAATTTTAGGTGAACAAGCATTTCAATATTCTAAACCTCGTAGTCTTATAGAGCATTTGTTGAAGGTATCTGCACCAAAGGATGCAATTATTCTCGACTCCTTCGCAGGAAGCGGCACAACCGCCCACGCCGTCCTAAACCTTAACCAACAAGACGGCGGCAATCGACAATTCATCTTGGTAGAAATGGACGAAAACATAGCCACTACCGTCACCGCCGAACGCAACAAACGAGTGATTGAAGGTTATAAGAACGCCAAAGGTGAAAAAATTGCAGGACTAGGCGGCGGTTTTCAATTTTGCCGTTTATCCACCGAGCCGTTATTTACCGCCGAAGGACAAGTGCGCGACGATGTGAGTTTTGCCCAACTCGCTGAATTTGTCTGGTTTAAAGAAACTGGCGCGGGTTTTACAGGACTAGCCAATTCACCGTTAATCGGCATTTTTGAAGGCAGGGCAATTTATTTACTTTATAACGGCATTTTAAAAGACTTATCGCCTGACGGTGGCAATGTCTTAAGCCCCGCGCTGTTCAAATTATTGCCGCCTTTTAACGGCGATAAAGTTATTTACGCGGCGGCAATCAAAGGCGGCACAACGTGGCTAGACCGTGAAAACATCACCTTTAAACAAACGCCTTATGCGTTGGAGGTGTAATCATGCGCTATTTCAAAGCGAAAAAATACCAAACACAAACCTTAAACAGCATCGAAGATTATTTTGATGCCTGTCATCGCTATGAGAATCCAGCACTGGCTTTTTATGCTTTAACCAATATTGCCTATAACACGCTGGCTGGTTTCGCGCCTGATATGCCTTATTTTTGTTTGCGGATTCCAACAGGCGGCGGTAAAACGTGGCTGGCGGCGGAAAGTGTGGCGATAATTAATCGTGCGTTATTACGCAGTGAACACAGTGTAATTTTATGGCTAGTGCCGTCCAATTCTATCAAAGAGCAAACTTTAAAAGGTTTAAAAGACCTTGAACACCCATTACACGCGGCATTGTGTAAAGCGGGTGCAATTTCTGTATTGAGTTTGGATGAAGCTAAAAGTGTCACTCGTGCCACGTTGGACACCTCAACCACTATCATCGTGGCAACGCGCCAAGCCTTTCAAGTCGGTAATGAAGAAAACCGCAAAGTTTATGAATCGAATGGCGCGTTAATGGCGCATTTTGATGGCATTACTTTAGAGCAACGCCAACAGTTATTAAGCGATGGCGAAACCGTACCGTATTCCTTAGCCAATGTGCTACGCCTACGCCGTCCGTTTGTGATTGTTGATGAAGCGCATAATAGCCGCACCGAATTGGGCTTTGATACCTTGGCTAAGTTTTGTCCTAGCGGCATTATGGAACTTACCGCAACACCCGATTTGGAAAAAAAGCCGTCTAATGTGTTGTGCAGTATTTATGCCGCTGAATTAAAAGATCAGCAAATGATAAAACTGCCGATTTTATTAACCACGGAAATTGATTGGCAAAACTGTTTATCTTACGCAGTAACCAAACGTAACGATTTACAGGTGTTAGCCGATAAAGAATATCAGCAAGGCGGCGTTTATTTACGCCCTATTGTGTTAATTCAAGCCGAAGCAAAACGAACTGGCACAATAACCTTAGACGTGGAAACGGTAAAACAGGAGTTGCTAAACAATCATAATATTCCCGCCGAAGAAATTGTCATTGCGACAGGTGAAGACAAAGGTTTAAGCAAAATTAACGCGGATTACGCGCTAGGAATTCAGGATAAAAACTGTCCTGTTAAATTTGTCATTACTCAAAAAGCCTTAGCCGAAGGTTGGGATTGTCCGTTTGCTTATGTGTTAGTCAGTATGGCTAATGTGCATTCTTCTACCGCCGTGGAACAATTATTAGGGCGAATTTTACGTCAACCCGATGCAAGTCACCGCCACACCCCTGAATTAAATCAATCCTATGCGTTTGTGGTGTCGGATAATTTCAATCAAACCGCGCTGGCATTACAAGATAGTTTGGTTAAAGGCGCGGGCTTTAATCGTCAAGAAGTGTCTGAATTTGTCAAAAAAACGCAACCAATTCAACCCGATTTAGAAGCACAATTTACTACCCGAAAAATTCCACCTGTTACCGTGACCTTAGAAGAAACGCCGCAACTGGATAATTTACCCATAGCGGTAAAAGATAAAGTGACGTGGCAAGCGGACACAAAAACACTAACCGTTCATACCGCTTTAACGACTCAAGAAACAGAGTCGTTAAAAACAGTGGTTAATCAAGCAAGTTCTAAAGACATTATTGCCAACGTTGCTGAACACAGCCGTGTGGTTGCGATTGAGTTTTTTCAAACCCCTGCGGAACGTGGTTTAAAATTGTGTGTGCCGCAATTAGCTATTTATGTACAAGGTGAATTGCAGTTATTTGAAGACCCTAAAATGCTGGATTATCCGTGGCATTTAGAGCGTTGTTCAGCTGTTCCTCTTGACAACGATATAAACCGATTAACAGTGGCTTTACAACATAAAACAGGCATATTGGATATTGATGAAAAATCTGGCAAAGTCATTAGAGGTTTTATTCAGGATTTACAACGTGCTTTAGATTTGGTGTATCAGCCCGAACATTGGAATGAAGTCAAATTAGCGGCGTGGTTATGTCGTAATATGCTTAAACAGGATGATATTATTCCTGCTAGCAAATTAATATTTGTTAAGGATTGGTTACAAGCGTTATTAAAACATTTTAATTTGGTTGAAATTAATCAACAAAAGTTTTTAATTATTAAGTTATTGGCAGAGCAAATTAGCGAACTAAGACAACAAGCCATTAATAGCGCGTATCAAAATACTTTGTTTGATAATAGGAAGGCTGTAGTAAATGATGATTATGTCTATGAATTTCCAGCATTTTATACGCCGCGTAAGTATTACGATGCTAATAAATATGGCTATTACGATTTTCGTAATCACTTTCACGGAAAAATAGGCGATTTTGATTCTAAAGAAGAATATGAGTGTGCTTGCCATCTTGACCAATTAGCAGAACAAAAACGTATTAAATATTGGCTAAGAAATTTAATTAGTGGCACGAGTGCGTTTTTTCTACAAAAAGCCGATGGTAAGTTTTACCCTGATTTTATTTGTCAGTTATTAGATGATTCAATTCTTGTTGTTGAATATAAAGGTTTTGACCGCTGGGATAGTGCTAAAGACGATAGAGATATTGGCGAATTGTGGGCTTCATTATCCAAAGGGAAATGTCGTTTTATTATGGTGACAAAAAAACAGTTTCATGAAATTGATACTGTTATAAAAGTATAACGGAATCGCCTAAAACTAAGATAAAACTCCGTATTTGTTTAAAGCCAAAGACGGCAAAAAAGCCCACGTTTCCCTGTGCAGAAAAGTTGCGCTAAAATTCGCCAACTTATCAACTATGGCAGGGGTTAAGCGGTATAAAAAGGCACGGTAAAAAGGCACTAACCCAGTGTCATAGTGACAGGTTAAAAAGACACGCAAAAAAGCACGGTGCTTTAAATGTTGTAAATAGTGAAATTGACGATGGATTACTAGCCATAAATGGTAAGTATCAAATTGAGTTTAATGCTAGATACAAGGCTGGCATTTGTCCCCAATCACAATTCGGGGTTTACCAGCTTTGCAGAGTCAGACAAGCCAACTCTGGATTCAACTATAGACTTAACAGCAATAAAAGTCACTTCCTGACGTTGTCAATTCGATTTAACCAGATAGCCCGACTGAGTAATAAGCAGGATTCGTTACCCTGTTTCTGGTTATCCTTTTCGTAACGATTACACTGTAACGAGGTGTAGATTTATGCCACTTGATGAAGCTGGACGCAAAGAAAGAGCCACAAAAGCGGGCAAAGTATCAGGCAAGAAAAGAACTAATAAAACATGGCAAAGAGATATAGAAATCTATGATGCCTATCTTTATTTAATAAAAGACCCAACACAAACTAAACAATCATATCTAATAGGCTATGAGTTTTTAATCACTCATGGCATAAGTGCCAGAATCAAAAAAGATGATCCTACACCTTATCGTAAATTAGCCGATGCTTTAGGCTTAACGCGCCAACGAATAGAACAAATTATTAAAAAAGAGAAGAAAATTAGGTTAGTTCGCTTGACGCGATTTTACTAGATTTGTGTCTTTTTAGGTGTTTTTAGTTAAAAATTAAAATATTATTTTTCAATAAGTTAGCTCAATGCCGTTTAGTCGAATTTAGCACTGTAAAAACCCGCAAAAACGGTTTTTTTCATGCAATATCGTATTGCCATGTTCAACAAAGTTCTAAAAGGAACTAAAAAATGGCTAAAAAAACAATCTCAATCAAATTACTTCAAACAGCAACCACTTCATTGACGCAACACACGCCACAACTGCCAGAAATTGGCTATTTGCGATTAAATCAGATTATTGGCGATGACGAGCATCCCGCTATTTTACCAATCGGAAAAACTAGCTTTTACGCTGGAATCAAGGCTGGTAAATATCCAAAACCCGTGAAACTTGGTCTTAGAACATCCGCATGGCGCGTGGAAGACATCCGCGCTTTAGTTGAATCTACAGGAGCGAACGCATGATCGCACCAGATTTAGATTTAGAAAGCGAATTGACAAAAAATCGCATGGTTATTATTCTGTCCGTGCCGTTGCCTCATGGAGCGGCACGGTTTGACAGCCGTCACAAAAAAGAGATGCCATACAAAGCGCGTCTAATCCGTAGATTGCGTTCTTCAGTGCAACAAATCATCTATGGTGGGCGTTATTTGGGGAGCTTCGGCTCGCACGGTTCTCTTGCCGTGTCTGTCAACCCAAATAATGTTCACCGCCCAATTTTTGACAGAATCAAGCGGTGTTCTCCAATTTTCAAGAGAGTCCAAACCATGCCACGCCATAATTCCGCACAAAAACCAACGCCCGATGCTTATGGTATCTATCGCGTTAATCCAGACTCAACACCCCCCCAATATTTTAAACAACTGTGTAATCAATGCCACTTTGACCATTTTAGTGGCGCGTATCGTTACTGCACCAACTGTGGTGCAGAAGCGGTTAATCATTGTCGTTATGTTGAAATAGTACGCACAAAAAAGCCACGATAACCTAGGTTAGTCGTGGCTTTCCGTGTTCATTTTGTAATACAGCGGGCAGTTGTATTGTAGCAAAATGGCGCGGTAATTTACGACTAATTCTTAATTTTTTAGGAATTAGCAATCATGTACAACGAATTTAAAGACGCAATTAGCGCGTCGGGTTTAATACCGCCCGACAACATACCTATGGGCAAAATTATTGCCTTTGCAGGTTATCAAAAAACAAAAACTAACAAAGCAGCACGGTGTTTTTTATTCCCCGATGGGCGCGGCGGTTGGTTTATGGATTACAGCACTGGATTGTTTGAAGTGTGGCAATCTGAACGCGCCACGCCGCCTTACAGCAAAGAAGAACGGCAAGCCTTTCGAGAGCAATGTGAACGTGATCGTTTGGCGCGTGAAGCGGAACAAGTGCAAGCGCGTGAACAAGCCATTAAAAAAGCCCTGACTATCTGGCAACGCGCCATTTATGCGGATAGTGGCAATGAATATCTGTATCGCAAAAAAATACAGCCACACGGTGCAAAAACAAGCGATTCAGGCAATTTGAAAGGCGTGTTAATCCTTCCAGTTTACGACAAAGACTTAAAGCTGGTTAATCTGCAATTCATTCAAGCCGATGGTGAAAAACGCTTCTTATCGGGAGGAAAAAAGAAAGATTGCTTTTGGTGGTTAGGTAAAAAAAGCAAACAAAACGCCCGTATTTTAATAGCCGAAGGTTTTGCAACGGCGGCTAGTTTGCAGGAACAAACAGGCTTACAGGTGTTTATCGCTTTTGATGCTGGCAACTTAATCAATGTGGCTAAAATCGTTCGAGTAAAGAATCCAGACGCTGAAATCATTATCGCAGGTGATAACGATATATCAGGAACAGGACAAACAGCGGCACGGGCGGCGGCGTTGGCAGTATCGGGTAAATATCTGATACCGCCACAAGTCGGGCAGGATTGGAATGATGCTATTAACGCGGGGGTGATGCTATGAGTAACGGATTTAAAAACACAGATTTATTTGATGACATTATTGATGTTCCTGTTAATCAACCAACAATTAACCAAGATGCTAACACCTTGAAAAATGCAGATGTTAGTGAAAAACAGATTATAAATCATGAGCCTAACACCGCTAACACCGCTAACACCACTAACACCGAAAAAAACACTAATGCAATTATAGACCTATCCACTGCCATAGACCCACACACTACGCCACCTGAAACTATAAGCCAAGATTCGCCTAGCTTACATGACCGCCCGTGTTATTGGTGTTATAGCGATTTTTGGACAAATCATGATGGTAAGCAACAGGACGCGGGTGTTTGGTATCACAGTTATAGCAAGGATAAATACGGGGAAGTTACCGCGACAATTGACACTTGGATATGCGGTGAAATACAGGTTAATGCCATTGCCAGAGATAAATCAGGGCGGTCTTTTGGTCAAGTCTTACGTTTTAAAGACCGATTAGGGCAGTGGAAAACATGGAATATGCCCACTCACTTATTGGCGGCAGCTAGTAGTGACTTGTTAAAAGAACTGCTCGATATGGGCTTAAATTTTAACTATCACAAACGCGACAAAATCCCCGCTTATATTGCCTCAAGAAACCCGACTAAAACCGTGTGGACGGCTGCACAAGTGGGTTGGTTTGATGGCAGGTTTGTTTTGCCTGATACCACTATCGGTAATGAATCAGACGATGTGCTGTTTCAGACTGAAAGCATGAATCACCAAGAATACAGCACACAAGGAACACTGAACGACTGGCGCGATACGGTAGCGGCGTTGTGTACTGATAATCCGTTGTTAATGTTCAGTGTGTGCAGTGCTTTTGCGGGCGCATTACTCAAACTCTGCAATATGGACGGCATAGGGTTTCATATTTTTGGTGAAAGTTCACGCGGTAAAACAACAGGCTTAAAACTAGCCGCTAGTGTTTGGGGGCATTGGGAAAAATACAAGCGATCTTGGAAAGCCACCGCTAACGGCTTGGAAGGCGCGGCTTTATTGTTTAACGATGGTTTACTGACATTGGATGAAATAGGCGATATTGACCCAAAAGAATTGCAGGATGCTTTGTATATGTTGGGCAATGGTTCGGGCAAGCAACGAGCTAATGTTCATGGCAATGCTAAAAGCGTTAAAACGTGGCGTATTGCGGTGTTATCGAATGGCGAAAAGACCATTGAAGCACAACTCGCACAAAAGGGTTTTACAGTCAAAGCAGGGCAGTTAGTTCGACTGTTACAAATTCCCTTGTTTGGTCAATATGGCGCGTTTGATAACCTGCATGATTGCCCCGATGCACGTTCATTTGCCGATAGTATTGTTAAACGCGCCACACAGTCTTATGGCACAGCAGGGCGTGATTATCTGGAAAAATTAACCCGTGATACCGATACCTTAGAGAATATCTCACAGCGGCTTGATGAGGCTCTTAAACAGCTTGGTGACAACTTATCACCCCAAGAAAAACGGGCGGCAAAATCCTTTGCATTGGTCGGTATAGCTGGAGAATTAGCTACCGCTTACGGTATTACAGGCTGGACTCAAGGCACGGCAACACAAGCCGCTTTAAGTTGTTTTGAACAGTGGCGCGGTTATCGGGGCGAAGGTGATACCGAACAGCAACAGATTTTAAATGCGGTATCAGCTTATCTTGAAAAATACGGTGATGCTCGATTTACCAGCATCCTTGAAGACATACAACTACGCGGTGAACGGTCGGGCTATTGGCGGTATGAAAATAATGTTAAGCAGTGGCTATTTACTAAATCAGGGTTACAGGAAGCTACCAAGGGCTATGACCTTAAACAAGTCATGGCAGTATTAAAAAGCGCGGGATGGTTAATCCTTGATGGTGAAGGCAAAAACACTAAAACAGCGAGTTTTAAAAACAACGAAACGAACGATAAAAGGTTTTATTTTGTTTGCATTAACGCTAACATCACTAACACCCTGAAAAATGTAGGTGTTAGTGAAAAACAGATTATAAATCATGAGCCTAACATCGCTAACACCACTAACACAGAAAAAAATGGAAACGTAATTAAGTTTACATCCTCAACCGCCGCCATTGTCGATATAGGTATTAAATACGATGCTGACACCGACACAGGGGTGATTTAATTATGACGATTTACCACCGCACCATTCACAAAATGAAGCAGCAAGGTTTTATCGTGGACTTTGATTATCACGGTTTAATCGTTAAACCATTTTCTAAGCTAAGCACTACGCAGTTGGAGTTTTTAAAAACCAATAAAGCGGCAATGCTTGATGCACTAATCAATCACAGACGATTTTGCTATGAATGCGCTAATTGCTACGGTGATGGACGGTGCAAAGTACAAGTTTATGCAGGTATAGATGATATGCCAAGAAACTGCAAAGATTTTGCAGAACGTGATTAACGCCTGAAAATAGCAAGGGTGAAACAATGAACAACGGATTTAAAAAAGGGCAATCTGGCAATCCAAACGGAAGACCCGCGAACAAAACACCTGCCACCATTATAAGAAAATCTATTGTTGAGGATATACCCGACATAGTGGCTAAATTGGTGGAATTAGCTAAAGAGGGGGATGTTCAGGCGGCAAAGGTGTTGCTGGATAGAGTGTGTCCTGCGCTCAAGCCGCAAGGCTTACCGATTAACTTGCCTACCAATGGCACACTAGCAGAACAGGGCAATGAAATCATACGCGCCACTCTAAGCGGTGAAATACCGCCTGATATTGGCAGTCAGTTAATCACCGCGTTAAGCAATCAAGGTAAGTTAATTGAATTGCAAGAAATGCAGGAACGCCTACAGCGCATTGAAAAGCAACTTGAGGCTAGACCATGAAACCCGACCAAGTAACCAAACTGTATAAACAACTGACACCGACGGAACAAGCAAATTTAGCTATTGATGCAATCAAGCGGTTTGATGATGCTGATTTTCAGCTAATCCACAACAGTGTCAAAAGGTGTACTTATGAATGCCGACATAAAGACTACCAGATGCAAATAGAATCTTTTGAACGCTTAGCCTTAACTTATGGTGTGCAGTATTGGAAAAACCGAGCATTGGCAACACTGGCATTAAAACATCATGATAATGAGGTAAACGGACTTAATCCAGAATTGAAAGACCTTGCTCTAAACGCTTGGAAGGTATTCTTAATCCATCTTGGTTGTATGGAACTGGCATTAGCTGAAATCTGTACCAAAGCGCACATAGACATTAACGCAGTTAAATGGCTTGCTGAAATTGAGGATAGCAATGCTTTTCCCCCTGTTCCGACTCAGTGCAACTTAGAATCATCTGAGCATTTTGACTTCTACACGAAACTTTTTAACGCGGCGGTTTTTACTGATAAGCCAGTTTAATCACGTTTTTTTGTGGCTAAAATTAGGCAAGCGTTAAAAATTGGTATCACGAGTGGTATCACGAAACTGTAAAATGCCTGTTTTTGAGATTTGGTGTTTTTACAACTCATTGATTTAATTGGTCGGAACGACAGGATTTGAACCTGCGACCCCTTGTCCCCCAGACAAGTGCGCTACCAAGCTGCGCTACGCTCCGATTATTTTGTAGGATGATTTTTTGAATGAGATTGTGAATACAATCCCTAAAAGCGAGGGGCGAATTATACAGGATTCGCCCCGTTTTTGTAGCTTATTTTAGTAATTCTAAAATGTCTTCGAGATCAGCAACCATTTGGTGGATGAGTTGTTTGGTGATGGTGGCATTATCTTTGTTTTCATCACTGCTTAAATGCACTTTTGCGCCACCGATGGTGTAGCCTTGTTCGTATAATAATGAACGTATCTGCCGTATCATCAAGACATCATGTCGCTGATAATAGCGGCGATTTCCGCGTCTTTTTATCGGGCTAAGTTCGGTGAACTCTTGTTCCCAATAGCGCAATACATGAGGTTTGACTCCGCACAATTCACTGACTTCACCTATGGTGAAATAACGTTTTGCGGGAATGACTGGCAAATCATTATTACTCGGATCCAACATACGCTTCTACTCGGGCTTTTAGTTTTTGACCTGAACGGAATGTTACCACACGCCGTGCTGTAATGGGAATCTCTTCGCCTGTTTTTGGATTTCTACCTGGTCGACTGCTTTTATCACGCAGTTCAAATTTTCCAAACCCAGAGATTTTTACTTGTTTTCCGTGTTCCAAGGAGGTTTTAATTTCTTCAAAAAAGAACTCCACCATGTCTTTTGCTTCACGTTTGTTTAACCCTAGCTCGTCAAACAAGGTTTCCGCAAAATCTGCTTTTGTTAATGCCATGAATCAATCTCTCAATTTTGCGCCCGTGTTTCGGGTCAGTGTGTCTAACAACGTGCTAACTATAGCATCTATTTCTGAATCTGTAAGTGTTTGCGCGTCATTTTGTAGGGTTATACTGAGTGCCACACTTTTACAGCCTTCTGCTACGCCTTTGCCACGATAAATATCAAAGATAACAATATCTTGTAAGGTGGGTTCATTGCAGTTTTTAATGCAGTCAATTAATTGGTTTGCGGTGATGTCATCATTGACTAGCAATGCTAAATCACGGCGTACGGACGGATACTTAGACAGTGGTTTAAATTTAGCAGGTGTTTTAGTTAATACTAGGTTTTGTGCCAGTTCAAACAAAAATACTTGGCTATCAAAGCCCAGTTGTTTTTCGAGATTAGGATGTAACATTCCTAACCAGCCTAAACTTTGACCGTCTTTATTGAGTATTTCAGCGGTTTGATACGGATGCAAGGCGGTTTGTTCAGCGGGTACAAATTGGACTTTGCAACCTGTTAAACCAAATAAGGCTTCGACATCGGCTTTCACATCAAAGAAATCGACTTTGCGGGTTTTTTCACCCCATTGTTCAGTGTAAGCACTGCCTAAAGCCAACCCTGCGAGCATTTTTTCTTGTTGCGTTGCGCCGTCTTTTTGCACAAAACGCAAACCAGTTTCAAACAAACGCACGCGGTTTTGTTGACGGTTAGTATTATGCAACGCCGCTTTGATTAAGCCACACCATAAGGTAGTACGCATCACTGCCATATCCGCTGAGATGGGATTTTTTAAGCGTACCACTTCATCATTAGGCGCGATAATTTGTTGAATGTCTTCATCAACAAAGCTGTAAGTGATGGCTTCTTGATAGCCTCTATCGACTAACAAATCTTTCACGCGGTCGAGTTCTAACACGCTTTCAGTGGCTAAACCCAATTGCGAACGCATGAGTAAACTGCTGTTAGGTAGGTTGTTATAGCCAACAATACGGGCAATTTCTTCGATTAAATCGGCCTCGATAGCAATGTCAAAACGTGCGCCTGTCGGTGTTACTAACCAACCATCGGCTAGTGTGTCTACCGTTAAGCCTAAGCGTTGAAAAATCGACACCACGCGTTCATCAGCAATGGCAATACCTAAGGTTTTTTCTAGGCGTTGTCGTCTTAACAACACGGCATCACGTTTGGGTAATGTGGCTTGAGTAGTCACTTCGGTAATTGCACCAACGCTACCGCCAGCAATCTCAACAATTAATTGCGTAGCGCGTTCAATGGCACTGTGTTGTAAGGTAAAATCCACGCCACGTTCAAAACGGTGTGAAGAATCGGTGTGCAAACCATAAGACCGCGCTTTACCTGCTATCGTTTGCGGGGTAAAAAACGCGCATTCTAAAAATACGTCTTGGGTGCTGTCGCTGACGGCGGATTCACTGCCACCCATGACACCTGCCAATGCCAGAGCTTGAACATTGTCGGCAATCACTAATGATTCGGTGTCGAGTTTGATGGTTTGCCCGTTTAATAACGCCAACTCTTCATCAGCTTGCGCGTAACGCACGGTAATTCCACCGCTTAATTTAGCGGCATCAAAAGCGTGTAGCGGTTGCCCTAATTCGATTAGCACATAGTTAGTGACATCAATCACCGCGCCTAAACTTCTTAACCCTGAGCGGCGTAGACGTTCTTGCATCCATAACGGCGTTTCAGCTTGTGGGTTCACGCCTTTAATTAAACGACCTAAATAACGCGGGCAAGCGTCGGGGGTTAAGACGCTAATGGTCAATGTGTCAGTATGACTGACGGTCACAGCTTCAAATGGCGTTGCCGTCCAATCCATTTCATTTAATACTGCCACTTCGCGGGCAATGCCTTCAACGCTTAAACAATCCGCACGATTTGGTGTTAAATCGACTTCAATAATGGAGTCATTCAGCGATAAATACTCACGAATATCCACGCCCACAGGGGCATCATTCGGCAATTCCATTAAGCCGTTAGCATCGGTAGCAAGCCCAAGTTCTTTTTCAGAACACAGCATTCCAAACGATTCCACGCCGCGCAATTTGGATTTTTTGATTTTAAAATCTTCGGGCAATACCGCGCCACACAAGGCGGCTGGAATTTTCAAACCCACGCGCACATTCGCCGCGCCGCAAACAATTTGCAGAGGTTCTGCTTCGCCGACATTAACACGGCACACGCGCAATTTATCTGCGTCTGGGTGTTTTTCCATTTCAAGCACTTCGCCGACCACGACACCGCTAAATACTGCCGCCGCAGGTTCAACAGAATCAACTTCTAGCCCTGCCATTGTTAATTGTGCCACTAGCTCATCGGTCGTCACGGCAGGATTAACATACGTTCTTAACCACGTTTCACTGATTTTCATGAGGACTTCCCTGTTAGTTAAATTGTTGTAAAAATTTCAGGTCGTTTTCAAAGAACAACCGTAAATCATTGATGCCATAACGCAGCATTGCTAAGCGTTCAACGCCCATACCAAACGCAAAACCGCTGTAACGTTCGCTATCAATATTAACGGCTTTAAATACTTCTGGATGAATCATGCCGCAACCCATCACCTCTAACCAGCCCGTATGACTACAGACGCGACAGCCTTCGCCGCCACACATCACACATTCAATATCGACTTCGGCAGAGGGTTCGGTGAAGGGGAAATAAGACGGACGGAATCTGACTTGAATATCTTTTTCAAAAAAAGCGCGTAAAAATTCATACACCACGCCTTTTAAATCGGCAAAACTGACATCGGTATCGACTAAAAAGCCTTCGACTTGGTGAAACATCGGTGTATGGGTAATATCAGAATCACAACGATACACACGACCAGGTGCAATCACTTTTAATGGTGGCGTTTCCGATTCCATGACGCGAATCTGCACGGGTGAGGTGTGGGTTCTTAACACACGGTGCGCATCAAAATAAAACGTGTCGTGCATGGCACGCGCTGGATGATGTGCGGGAATGTTTAAGGCTTCAAAATTATGATAATCATCTTCAATTTCAGGTCCTTCAACAACCGCAAAACCGACGCTGGCAAAAATTTTGTTGATGCGACGTAGCGTGGTTGTGACAGGATGCAAACCTGCGACCGCTTGTCCGCGACCTGTTAGCGTGACATCAATGCGTTCACTGGCTAAGCGTGCGCTGAGTGCTGAGTGTTCCAAGTCGGTTTTTTTGGTATCCAGTTGGGCTTGAAAACTGTCTTTGGCTTGATTAATCACCTGCCCTTGTTCGCGTCGTTGTTCGGGTTCAAGTGAACCTAAGGTTTTCATGTGCGCGGTAAACACGCCTTTTTTACCTAAATAATGCACGCGAACAGCATCAAGCTGTATAAGGTCGGAGGCAGTAGCAAGCTCTGATAAGGCTTGCGCGAGAAGTTCGTCTAAGGATGTGGACACGGTGTTGGTTCGCTGTGTTGTGTTTAAAAAGAGGGAGATTTTATCACGGGATGGCGTTATGGAGTCCAATAGCTTCAGCTATTGGATATAAAAACAGCTAAAGCTATTTTACTCCGAATAAAGCGTGTCACTACCATCCATATTGCCTGTTTGCTGATAGAGTAACGGGCTACCTTGATTAAGAATAGCGCCTGCAATAACATTACACACCACGATTTTATGATCGCCTGCATCGGTATAATGGCTTACATGACAATCAAAATACGCCAAACTATCGGCCAATACGGGCGCGGTCGATAGCCCTTGTTGCCAAGTAAAGCCTGCCATTTTGTCTTTATCATGCGGACGACCAAAATGCTCAGCAATATGTGCTTGATCTTGTCCTAATACATTGACGGTACATACGCCACCTTCTTGTAGCAAACTGTATGAATAGTGTTCAGGGTTAATGCTGATGGCTAATAACGGTGGATCAAAAGACACTTGCATCACCCATGCAGCAGTAAACGCGTTGTGATGTACACCATCACTGACAGCAATAACATAAACACCGTGAGTTAACTGTTTAAATAAATCATTCATGGTTAAATCGCTAATTTGATACGCATTGATAAATCCACCGCTTTGATGTGCTTAGTCAACGCGCCTATGGAAATAAAATCCACCCCAGTGTCTGCGATGGTGCGGATGTTGGTTAAATCAATATTACCTGAAGCCTCTAGTTCTACGCTACCTGCTGTTAGCGTCACTGCCGTGCATAAATCCTCAAGGCTAAAATTATCCAGCATAATACGGTCTGGTTTGGCGGCTAACGCTTCTTGCAATTGTGGCAACGATTCAACCTCAACCTCAACCTCAACCGTGCTGAGTTCACGCGCTGTCTGCACAGCTTTAGCAATAGAACCCGCCGCCATAATATGGTTTTCTTTGATTAATACGCCATCATATAAACCGATACGGTGGTTATAACAACCGCCACATTTCACTGCATATTTTTGCGCATTGCGTAAGGCTGGAATAGTTTTGCGAGTATCCAATACTTTACAATTTGTGCCTTTAACCGCCTCGGCATATTGTCTAGCGACGGTTGCTGTCGCTGATAAGGTTTGTAATAAATTTAATGCCGTGCGTTCACCTGTTAGTAATGCTCTAGCAGACCCTTGAAGTTTACACAGCAGGGTATTTTTAGCCACGCTGTCACCTTCTTTAACTTGCCAGTCAACACGAATATCAGGATTCAACTGTTTAAACACCGCATCAAACCACGCTTGACCACATAACACCATGTCTTCACGCGTAATGACTTCCGCTTCGGCATAAGTGGATTCAGGAATAATCGCGGCAGTTATATCACCCGTGCCAATGTCTTCTGCTAAATAAGGCGTAATGTCGATGGGTTTTTGTGGGTTAGTCATAATGATAATAAGCTGATGGTAATGATTGAACCACTATATTGACCACTGCCACTGATGTCAATTTTCAACAACGTGTTTTATCACTGACCACGCACTGAGTTTTTGCTCAAACGTTAAGCTTGCCATAGCTGGACTGGTTGACGGCAAGCGTGTACAAGCCAAAGTTTGCCATTGCTCAGCAAGTTGCGGCTGCACACGCTTATGATATGCCTGATAAGCACAACTGCCATTGAAAAAAATATGTTGTATGGAGGGATGTTGAGCAAAGAAACTCGCAAAATCATTGCTGATGATAGACGCATTACTAATATTACTGTCCAAACTACCCTGTCGTTCACAACATTGAATCACATCCCAAACAGCTAATTTGTACTGTTGTAACGCCAACAGTTTATCAGCATAACGCAGATCAACATTAAAACCGAACAAATGAGCGATAATTTTCCAAAACGCATTACGCGGGTGCGCATAATATTGTTGTTGTGCTAATGACAGCTTACCTGGCATAGAACCTAGAATTAATACCCGTGCATCAGTTTGAGCGATAGGAGCAAGACTTATCACACTTTGTTTATGTTTACCTATGTTCACTATGAATCACCCGATATTTACATTGTATTAACTAATACTAGGCACTTCATCCTAATAATCAATAGCTTACAAATTCTTAACTCGCTACAGCCCTTGATTCATCAATTAGAAATTATTTTATAGGTGAAAGCGTATGTTAGCTAAGTTATACACGTTTCAAACGCACAATCAACAAAATCGCCAGTGCTTGCGCCAGTGCGAGACAAAATAATCCGCTCTCCATTTGTTGCGTGACATCTTTAAGCCAACCCAATAAAGCGGGGCTGACATAACCGCCTAACCCACCGATAGAATTAATCAACGCAATGCCACCCGCCGCTAAGCGTCCCGATAACAACCCAGTGGGAAACGACCAAAACACCGCCACCGATGCTAATACTGTCATGGTTGCCAGTGATAAAGCGGCTAAAGACGGTACTAACTCATATTCAAACACTACCGCCAACACAAATCCGATACAGGTACTTGCCGCGCAAGCGATTAAATGCCAATAGCGTTCTTGGGTTTTGTCGGAATGAATGCTAATCAACACCATGCCAACAATGGCAACCGCATAAGGCACAGCGGTTAATACGCCAATTAGCAACAAATCCGTTGTCCCTAAATCGCGAATAATTTGCGGCAACCAAAAAGACAGACCGTACAAACCTGTGACCAATAAAAAATAAATCAATGCCAGATGCCACAACGGTTTAAACAGCAACATTTCTTTAAAACTGGCGTGTTGATTATCGGTTGTAGCCTCGCTAGCAAGATTCGCCAACAACAGTGCTTTTTCATCTTCGTTTAACCACGTCGCTTTAGCAGGCGAATCACTGAGTACCCAAAAACTCAAAAAACCTAATAACACCGCTGGAATGCCCTCGAGTATAAACAGCCATTGCCAACCTTGCAGCCCCTGCCAATTATCAAAAAACGTCATAATCCAGCCCGATAATAAACTGCCAACTATGCCAGTCATCGGAATCGCCAGTAAAAACACCGAAATCGTTTGCGTGCGTCTAGCGTTGGGATACCACAAGGTTAAATAATAAATTACCCCAGGAAAGAACCCCGCTTCACCAATACCCAATAAAAACCGCAGCCCATAAAATGAAGCCACAGAATTTACCCACAGCGTTGCCATAGACACCAAGCCCCAAACAATAATGATTCGAGCCAGCCACATTTTCGCACCCACGCGATGCAGTATTAAATTACTAGGCACTTCAAAAAAGAAATAGCCAATAAAAAAAATACCCGCACCGATACCATAAACAGTATCGCTAAAACCTAAATCGCTATTCATCTGCAATTTAGCAAAACTGATATTAACCCTATCTAAATAAGCAACTGCAAATAATAAAAACAAAAACGGCAATAATCGCCACGAGACTTTACGGTATAAGGCTTGCTCTATGGCATTGTGATCTGATGACATTACGATTCCTGATTTGGCAGTTATAATTTTTGCAGGGGGCGGAGGGATAAGTTAAGGCTAAAACTATTGCTAGATTTATGTTCCATAATAAGCTGGCTGAAAGCCAAAAATATTGAGTTACTCTGTCGGTCGCTAGCCATATCTACAAAGCTAACATTTCATTTTTTGATTGGGATTTTTGATATGCAAAACAGTATGTACTACCTACTCAACTAAGTAGAAAAAAGCCCCGTCTCTAAACTGTTTATGAACTTTTCGAGCGAAGGTGCTTTTTTATGGGTGTTTACATACAACTCTTCATAAGAAAGTGCGTCAATGGTTCGTTGTACTTGACGTTTACTTTTGCTGTATCCTTTTCCAACACTTTGATATATTTTTCCTAGAGTTTCAGCAGGATGCGGCAAATTACTAGCAGATGTATTTATGGGGTCAAAGCCATTAGCAATTAGTTCGGCTGTTGTTATTTTATTGTCAATACGAGAAAAATGGGTAGTTTCCTCTAAAAACCAAGCCTCAATTTCCATAATGGCTAAATGTAGGTGTATAGGTAGGCTGCCTATTGGTAATCCAATGGCGAGATTTTTTTCTAGTACTGCAATTTCGTTATGGGTAAAAGGATAAACATCACGCAAACCGATAATTAAGCTATATCCAGTAGATTTCAATGAGTTGTATCGTTCTATAATCTGGGATTTAACTTGCCCGTCATTACAACAATTAGCCACCAAAACATGAATGACTGGTACTTGATGAGATCGGAGTTCAGAAAAGGAAAGCTTTCCCTGATGCTGCAAGTGAACTTCAAATGCTATACCATGCTTTCCTGCTAATTCGGTTATCAATCGAATAGTGAATTCTTGTTCAGTTAAACCTTCAACAAACACAGCAAATTTTTTAGTCATTGGCAACCTCAGCTTCACAAAAATCAGAAGCAAAGAAATCGAAGTTGTTTAAGCCAAGGTATTTAAATTGTTCAAATTGTTTTTGGGAATTTTGTGAATTGAATAGTTTAACAATGCCGCCTGTACGTTTTAGTACTGACCAATATTCTAGCGGCACTTCATTCATGACGAAACGGTCATTGCTGGTCATAATGAGCTGCAAGCTATTTTCTTTGGCTTTGCTAATCAATAAATCAATGACGGCTGTTGCTCGTTCGTAATCAAGTCCTTCACCAATATCATCAACAAGGATTAATTGTTTA
>Ga0208508_1000076_pt1 | contig 27517 bp, 20 predicted proteins | sample LakWasMeta1_LOW4_2_FD_183853 | JGI IMG/M metagenome (GOLD analysis project Ga0208508, IMG submission 183853) | Freshwater sediment methanotrophic microbial communities from Lake Washington under simulated oxygen tension - Sediment Metagenome... | ecosystem: Environmental > Aquatic > Freshwater >...
GTCGCTGGCCACGGGCGGAGTCTTTATTGGCGGAGGTATCGCTCCGAAAATATTGCCCGCACTGCAGGACGGTAACTTTATCCGGGCGTTTAAAGCTAAAGGCCGTTTTTTGCCCTTGCTCGATCAAGTCTCGGTGAAGGTGTCGTTAAATCCACGCACACCTTTAATTGGCGCTATTAACTATTTCGATCTTTGAAGAGGGTTCAGCGTAGGGCGTGCCGTGCGCGCCTTTTAGCTATCCAAGGCGCGCACGGCACGCCCTACATCTTACATGTTTCTCTGCACTTATTATTTCGTGCTTTTCGTGTTTTTTCGTGGACTACGCTTTTATTACATATTGCATAACATCGAAATTTTTCTGGTCTCAATTTACAAATCAACCCGCATCGCTTTTATTGATTTCTTATTAAGGCCGGGCAGGGTGGCTATCGCTTCTTTAAGTTTGTTTTCCCAGCTACGCCTGAGTTGCAGCAAATAATCATCATCGTCATCAAAACAGAAATACTCATCAAAACTAAAACTGTCTTTTCGATAAATCAGCATTTCTACAGGCGGTCCAACACTGGCATTACTACGGATAGTCGAGTCCATCGATACAAGGCAACAGCACGCCGCTTCGTCGATTGAGGTGTTCAATTTAAGAAAGCGGTCCAGTATAGGTTTGCCGTATTTACTCTCGCCAATTTGTAAAAAGGGGGTGTTGGCTGAACTGGTTATGCTATTACCTTCAGCGTAAACCATATACGCGCCATGCGGCTCATCACCGATTTGGCCGGCTAGAATAAAACTAGCTGAGGGATTAAATGCCGATTGCCCTTCAGAATTGATATGTTGTTTTTGTTTCTCGACACTGACATGGCCTAAATAAGCGGCGGCTTCGGATAAGCATTCGACATTATTGATGTTGACGCCGGCATTCTTGATTTTATCGCGATGTAGCTGCTCTAAAACGGCTTGAGTCGTAGCAAGATTGCCGGCGCACAATAAAACAATCTTGCGGTCATCGTTGGTTTTAAATGCATGCATTTTGCCGTAAGTACTGACGTTATCAATACCGGCATTGGTTCTTGAGTCGGAAACCAGAATGAGTCCTTCATCTATAGATGCGGCAATACAATAAGTCATAAAAAACGTTCGGTTGTTGTGTTTAAGTATACTGTCAGGCCATTATCCAACAAAGCAACGCTAACGTCCATGCTGCTCAAAACACGCTAGGCGCTTAGATATAGTCGGCAGAGCTATAGTGTCATTCCAATCTCAGCACATCCACCGACACTGACAAGGTACTCTGGCCTCCACCGAAGGCAATTCCTTTTAACGGAGTGACATCCGTGTAGTCTCGCCCCCAGGCTAAAGTGATATGTTGATCAAACGGTACTGTGTTATTGGTAGGATCGAATTCCAGCCAACCCGTATTCGGTATAAATACTGAAAACCAGGCATGTGATGCATCCGCTCCGACCAGACGCTGCTTGCCCGGTATGGGTTGCGTTTCCACATAGCCACTGACGTAACGCGCGGCAATGCCAAACGAACGCAAGCAACCAATCGCCAGATGGGCGAAATCCTGGCATACGCCGCGGCGGAATTGCAGTACATCGGATAACGGCGTGGCAATCGTGGTGCTGCTCGGATCGTAAGTAAAATCGCTATGGATTCGCTGCATCAAATCGGTCACGGCTTGCACCAGTGGCCGATTGGGCAAAAATGAGCTTTGCGCGTAATTAGCCAGTTCGGCGTTGGTTGTGATCATCGGCGAGTCCAGTAGAAACAGCTTGGCGTCGAGTAGTTCGTCACTGAAACTTTGTTGTTGTTGTTGTTGTTGTTGTTGTTGTTGTTGTTGTTGTTGTTGTTGTTGTTGCGGCTGCGTTTGCGTTTGTATTTGCCCAGGGCTTCCTTGCAACTGATCGCGCACTTGTTCCCACGTTATCGAATTAGCCAAATCGTTACGGCTTTGTCTTGGAAATAATATGACTTCACTAATCGCAGTGACTTTCAAGCGCTGATGCGCTTGCTGTATCGCGAAATAAGCGACGCGATTGCCGAAAAAATCCTGGCGCTCATTAAAGTCGCTAGGTTCGGGGCTAATGTCAAAACGACTGCTTTGGCATTGTTGGCGCCAGAAATCGCGGGGCTGCAATCTGGCTTCATTCTGGCACAAACCGACTAATTGGCTGTATTGATAGAGCGTGCTGTGGGTAATACGATATTTCACAAGTCATCCTCCGGCTGTGTCGGCGTGATCAATTGCGGCATTTCGGAATGGCTGAAGTAGGCTTGCGCGAGCACTTCATAAAGACGCCATAACTGATCCGTCATCGCCGATAAAACGCTGTCCAGCTCACCGTAAACGCCGGCATTGTCATCGACTTTGAGCAACTCGGGTACTTTAACCAAACGTAGGTCGGTGTAGGTTTTGAGGATTAAACGTTCTTCTTCACTCAATTGCCTGTTGCCCTGTTCCCTTGGCAATGCACCGATATGATCAGACAATTGATGTAGCTGATAGGCTAGCGAGCGGGGGTGCGTTTCATCCATCAGCAGTAATTCCAATACCATAGGCAATTTGATCAATGAGCGGTAGCGGCGGCGGTAAATGCTCAAACTGTCGGTGGACATCAACACCGCTTCCAGCAGCTGGTTTTGCAAGGCCGGTTCATGGCGCTGCACGACCGTGGCGCGCAGCAACGAGAGCAATGCCAACGCATGTTCCAGACGGCGGCCGCTATCGAGCATCAACCAGCCTGCTTCGCGGGTCATGCTTTCAGTGGTCAGGCCGATAAATGCGACGAAGCCGGTAATTAAATCGTCCAGGTTTTTCTGCAATTGCTCCAGATCGCAATGATTGTTCACGACCCGTTGTTGCCAGCGTCGTTGAATATTATCGACACAACGCCAGGTATCCTGCGACCAAACATCGCGGATACTGAAGGCAGTCTGGGCAAAGGCTTGAATGTTGGCTGCCAGCGTACCGGAGCGCTGGCTATTTTTAGACAGTGCCAGTAATTCATGTTGAGGTTCTTTTAACACAGATTCATTATTTGCAACGAATCCCGGATAGGTGCCGGTGACTTGAGTCAGGGCGCTCAATAAGACATTTAGACACTGGCTGTCGAGCGGATCGTCAAGTTCCTTGGCTTCCGTTAATTTAAGTAAGGTCATGCGCATCAGTCGGGTAGCCGCCTTGATGCGCTCCAGATAGCGTCCAACCCAAAACAGGTTATTCGCAGCGCGGCTGGTTAACGGTTCGGTGTCCGCAGACAAGATCACATCCTGACCGGGCTGAAACCATAAGCTGGCGTGCTTGTCCGGTTCATCCGTCAATACCCAGGTGTCTTTGCTAATGCCGCCTGCCTGGTTCGAAACAATAAAATCGTCTTGCTGACGGGCAATCCGGGTAAGGCCGCCGGGCATCACTTGATAATCATCGCCTCCGGCAACCACGAAGCTTCGCAATACCGAAAATCGCGGCTCAATATGATGATCGACAAACGAAGGAACCGTAGAAAAACTGACATGCTCCTGGCCGACGTAACAATGCGGCTTAGCGATAATCGCGGCACGTAGCCGGTCTTTTTCCTTGGCGCTTAACAGCGCGCCGAAAAGCACAGTGTTTCCAGCACTGCGATTGATCGGTTTGATGACCAGTTGGTCAAGATTTTGCAATACAAAATCCCGTTCACGGCGCTGGCCGCACCACCATGTCGCAATCGACGGCAGCATTAATTCCTGGTTTAAAAAGTACCGAGACAGTCTGGGCAAGAACGGCAATAGTCCGGGATTTTCCAGAATGCTGCTGCCCAAAGGATTGGCAATCGCCACATTGTTTCGGCGTACGGCTTCAAGCAATCCGGCAATGCCCAACCGGGAAGCACTGCGCAATTCCAGAGGATCGCAGAAAGAATCATCGACGCGGCGCAAAATAACGTCGACCGGTTGCAGGCCGTCCAGCGATTTAAGCCAGACGCGGCCGTCGCGGACGGTCAGGTCGTCGCCTTGCACCAGCGAAAAGCCGAGATAAGACGACAAATAAGCGTGTTCAAAATAAGTTTCGTTAAGCGAACCCGGCGTCAGTATCACAATTCGCGGATCTTCTTTATTATGCGGCGCGATGTCGGCCAGCCCTTTGCGCAGGGCTCTAAAAAAGCCGGAAAGCCGATTCACTTGCGTTTCCCGAAAAATGTCCGGCAGTACCCGTGTCATTACGGTACGGTTTTCCAGCGCATAACCGGCGCCGGAAGGCGCTTGGGTGCGGTCGTCCAGGACCTGCATCCGGCCATTATGACCTCGGGCAAGGTTGGCTGAATAAACGATCAGTTCACGTTGTAAGCGGGGCAGGGTGCCTACACACGGATGCAAAAAGCCGTCGTGTGCCAACACCAGTTCACTGGGCAATAGGCCTTTTTTCAGCAGCTGCTGTTTGCCGTAAATGTCTTTCAAAATCAGGTTCAGCAGTTCAGCCCGTTGTTTAAGGCCGGCTTCAATAAGCAACCAGTCTTCACTGCTGATCAGTAGCGGAATGGGGTCAAGCAGCCAGGGGCGGGTCAGCTTTTGCGCATCGCCGTAAACATTATAAGTGACGCCGTTGTCTCGCAAGAGGCGCTGGGCTTCGCGGCGGCGCAATTCCAGCTGGCCGCTGCCCAGCGTTGCAATCGAGTCCATAAAACGCTCCCAGTACGGCAGCACTTTGTGTTCTTTAGCAACCATTTCATCGTAAACACCAAGTTTGGTGGCATAAAACTGCGCGCCAATACCACCGTTTGATTCGTTCATGCGCACTGCTCAGCGGTTATAAAAATGGAATTAAGTATATTGCCACGTTGCTCTTGTATTACATCCCTTAGAAACGAAAAAATTTCACCACGAAGACACGAAGAACATGAAACTTCGTGCTCTCGGCAATTGCTCCTGCATTGCCCTACCTCCTGCATCCCTGCAAGTCGTTCGTGCCTTCGTGGTGAATAAAAGAATATTGACAACTATTTTTCGCCTAATAGATTTGATTGTTTACCGTATCAAGGCCGCTCTTCAAGACTTTGATAATGACGTAACGGTTCACCGACATAAATCTGACGGGGACGCGTGATAATTACCTGCTTGCTATGCAGCATTTCCCGCCAGTGGGCTATCCAGCCGGGCATGCGGCCGATCGCAAACAGCACCGTGAACATATTGGTGGGTATGCCGGCGGCCCGGAGAATCAACCCGGAATAAAAATCGACATTGGGATACAGCTTCCGGGAAATGAAATAGTCGTCCTTTAAGGCGATTTCTTCCAATCTGCGGGCGATATCGAACAAGGGGTCACTCACGCCGGCTTTGTCGAGTAATTTGTCGCATTGTTTTTTTAAGATCATCGCGCGCGGATCGAAATTCTTGTAGACGCGATGGCCGAAGCCCATCAGCCGGCTGGGCGAGTTTTTGTCTTTGGCCTGATTGATAAATTCAGTGCCGTCACCGCCGTCGGCATGGATTTGTTCAAGCATCTGTATCACTTGCTGATTGGCTCCGCCATGGCGCGGTCCCCACAGCGCCGAAATGCCCGCCGAAGCGACTGCATAGACATTCGCCATACTGGAGCCTGCGGTGCGCACCGAAGAGGTGCTGCAGTTTTGCTCATGGTCGGCGTGCAGGATCAGGAAGATATCGATGGCCCTGACGATATCTTCATCCAAGTGATAATCCCGCACCGGCGATGAAAACATCATGTTCAGGAAGTTGCGCACATACTTTAGCTTGTAGGACGGATAAATCAGCGGTTCGCCGATCGATTTCTTGTAAGAAAAAGCCGCGATAGTGCGTACCTGGGAGATTAAATTGACCACAATCTGCTGCTCGGTCGCCGCATCGAGCCGCTCGGGAATCGGGTAGAACGTGGATAAGGACGCCACCATGGTCGCCAAGATCCCCATCGGGTGCGAGCCGCGCGGAAAGCCGTTGAAAAAATGATGCATGTCTTCGTGGATAATCGACGACTCGTTCAGGCTGGTGGAAAAATCCAATAATTGCCGGCTGTTGGGCAGTTCGCCGTTGAGCAGTAAATAGGCGACTTCAACAAAGCGGGACTGTTCGGCCAATTCCTCGATCGGATAGCCGCGATAGCGAAGGATGCCTTGCTCGCCGTCGATGTAGGTGATGGCGCTCTCGCAACTGGCGGTGTTGCCGTAACCTTCATCCAAAGTCACGTAATGGCTTTGACTGCGCAATTGGGAGATGTCGATGGCTTTTTCACCTTCAACGCCGATGAAAGCAGGCAATGAGTAATTTTTATCGTCCAGCGTCAAGAGGGCCGGGGGCAGTTCTTTTAATTTATCGGTCACTTGATCAATTTCCCAAGGTGATGGTTCGACTACCATAATTTCATTTAGCTATGTAGGTTATGCTGTACGACTTTTTTAAGCAAAGTCGCACACGCGAGTATTATCCGCTTCGGTACCGCAAGTCCATCGTAAAAGGATATTCGTGATTAAGCTCTTCAATAGGTGGCGCCATCGGTCTTGGCATGGTTTCGTTGACGCTAAATGTTACTGTGGCTTGTGGATCTGATTTAGCAATGCTCGGCACTATAGAGCGTCGGACAATTACGCCCGGCGTATGGCCGAAATCCCAAAAGCGGGTGACGCGCCGTGCTTCGGCTTCGTAGCTGTTGACCGGAAACACGTCGTAGCTTCGGCCGCCGGGATGAGCGACATGATAAGTACAACCGCCGACCGAATGCCCGTTCCAGGTATCGATGACGTCGATCACCAATGGTACATGCGGGCTGATAGTCGGATGCAACGCGGATGGCGGCTGCCAGGCGCGGTAACGCACGCCGGCCACATATTCGCCTTTGCGGCCGGTATTACGCAACGGCAGACGCCGGCCGTTGCAGGTCAATACATAGCGACCTTCGGTAAAACCGGTCACTTTGATTTGGACGCGCTCGACCGATGAATCGACATAGCGCGCGGTGCCGGTGCTGCCGACTTCCTCGCCGAGCACATGCCAGGGTTCAATGGCAAAACGCATTTCCAGGTCAATGCCGTCTATCTGGGTGTTGCCGTAACGCGGAAAGCGAAACTCGAAAAACGGCTCCAGCCATTCCAGTTCAAACCCATACCCGGCCCGTTGCAAATCTTTGGCGACTTGCTTCATGTCTTCGCGGACATAATGCGGCAACATAAAGCGATCATGCAATTCCGTACCCCAGCGGATTAAATCGTGTTTGTAAGGTTCACGCCAAAACCAGGCAATCAGCGAACGCAATAGTAAGGTTTGCACCAGCGACATTTGGGCATGCGGCGGCATTTCGAAAGCGCGTAACTCCAAAATACCCAAGCGTCCGGTTGAACTGTCCGGCGAATACAGTTTATCGATACAAAATTCGGAACGATGCGTATTGCCGGTAATGTCAGTCAGCAAATGGCGCAACAAGCGATCTACCAGCCACGGAGTCGGCACTTCGCCTTCCGGTATTTGCTGGAACGCGATTTCCAGCTCATAAAGCTTTTCGTCGCGGCCTTCATCAACCCGCGGCGCTTGGCTGGTCGGGCCGATAAACATACCGGAAAATAAGTACGACAAGCCGGGATGATGTTGCCAGTAGGTTACCAAGCTGCGCAATAAGTCGGGGCGGCGCAGCAACGGGCTGTCGGTCGGCGTCTCCGCGCCCATGGTGATATGGTTGCCGCCGCCGGTTCCGGTATGGCGGCCATCGAGCATGAATTTTTCGGTACCCAGTCTGACTTGGCGCGCTTGCTCATAAAGAACGGTGGTTTTGTCGACTAACTCTTGCCAGCTTTTCGAAGGATGAATATTGACTTCAATCACCCCGGGGTCAGGCGTTACCATCAAACGTTCGATGCGGTAATCTCGAGGCGGTTCGTAACCTTCCAGTACCACCGGAATCGACAGGTTTTCTGCGGTGGTCTCAACAGCGGCGATCAACTCCAGGTAATGTTCCAGCGAAGTCAGCGGCGGCAAAAAGATATGTACGCGGCCTTCGCGGGCTTCAACACAAACGGCGGTATGAGGCACTTCGACCTCGATGGTTTGATCGTCGCCTGAATCCTGTTCGGTCAGCTCGGGATGGGCTTTAAGCTTTTTCTCGATATGGCTGTAACGGCGCGTGACTTCGCCGTAATAATCGCCAAGCTCGGGCAACGCCTCAAACAGGCTTTGTTGTTCCTGACTGTCGCGCTTGTCCGAGGCTACCCACGGCAAACTGCCTAAGGGCAAACGCATACCCATCGGCGAATTGCCGGGGATTAAGAACATTTGCTTACGGCGAAAATCCCACGGGCCGCTTTGCCATTTTTGATGCGTCCAGTCCCATTTAATCGGTAAGGTAAATCCTGCGGCTTTGCCTAGATCGGCATCCAGCAATTGGGTTAGAGTTTTGCGCTCAATCGAATCTTTCAGGTTGCTCTTTAACGGATCGATATTTTCCGGCAACGAACCTTCCTGCCAGAGGTAGTAAAAACTGTCTTCAAACGCGGTTTTGATATAGCGCGGTTGCAGGCCTAAGCGTAACGTGAACTGCTTGATAAATGATTCGGCCTGTTTAACAGTATGGCCGTAATCTTTATTAATATCGGCCAGCAATTCTGCATTGCGCCAAACCGGTGCGCCGTCTTTACGCCAGAAAATGCCGTACTGCCAGCGCGGCAACGCTTCGCCCGGATACCATTTACCCTGGCCGTAATGCAGCATCGCGCCTTTTGCAAACTGATCGCGCAAGCGTTGGGTCAGCGCATTGGCCAGTTCGCGTTTGTGCGGGCCATCGGCATCGACATTCCATTCCGCGCCTTCCATGTCGTCAACGGAGACAAAAGTCGGTTCGCCGCCCATCGTTAAGCGCACATCGTCAGCCAGCAGTTGCCGGTCAACCTGCTGGCCCAGCGCGTCAATGCGCTGCCATTGCTCATCGGTATAAGGCTTGGTCACGCGCGGGTCTTCGTGCAAACGCATGACTGTGTTGCTGAATTCGAATTCCACTTCGCATTTGTCGGTGCCGCCGGTGACCGGCGCGGCGCTGGCCGGATCGGGCGTGCAGGCCAGCGGAATATGGCCTTCACCGGCCAATAAGCCGGAGGTCGGATCAAGCCCTATCCAGCCGGCGCCAGGGATATAGACTTCAGTCCAGGCATGCAAATCGGTGAAATCCTGCTCCGGACCGGACGGTCCGTCCAGCGATTTGATGTCGGCTGTCAATTGCACCAGATAACCGGACACAAATCGCGCCGCCAATCCTAAATGCCGGAGTATTTGCACCAGCAACCAGGCCGAATCCCGGCACGATCCTCTGAGTTTGGTCAGTGTGTCCTCGCAGCTTTGGATACCGGCTTCCATCCGTATGTTGTAGCTAATCGACTGGAAAACGGAGCGATTAACGTCAACCAGAAAGTCGTTGATATTACGTTTGCTTAGATCGAAGTCGGCCAGCCATTGCTTCAGTAAGGGGCCTTGCTCGGTGATTTCCAGGTAAGGCTGCAACTCTTTCAGCAACAGCGCATCGTATTTGAACGGATAGTGTTCGGCATAATCTTCAACAAAGAAATCGAATGGATTAATGACCGTCATATCGGCGATGACTTCAACCTCAACGCTGAGTTTTGTGCATTTTTCCGGAAACACCACCCGCGCCAACAAGTTGCCGAACGGGTCCTGCTGCCAGTTGATAAAGTGGTTTTCAGGCTCGATGCGCAAGCTGTAGCTTTTAATCGGCGTTCGGCTATGTACCGCCGGGCGCAACCTGAAGACATGCGGCGACAGGGATACCGATCTATCAAAGTTGTATACGGTTTTGTGACGGACAGCGACTCGAATGGTCATGATTTTTTCCTATTGCCGAAGTATTGGGCATTGCAAATTTTGTCTCGTTCCCACGCAGTGCGCTTGTCGTTATATATCTTCATTGGTAGGGCGTGTCGTGCGCGCCTTTGGCTTCCAAGGCGCGCACGGCACGCCCTACGTTGCAGTCCGTCATTTCACTGGAAGGATGTTGTCCCGTAGACACTTGTGTATAAAGACGAGCATAGGGCGTGGGAACGAGGACAACGCTAAAGTGTTTTTCAAGGAAACCGCTCTAAACCGGAACTGTCTTTTTGGCTTCATGTTGCATCCGCAATAATTCTTCTTCGATACCCGCCGCATGCGTCAATTCTGCAACATTGTCCTTGGTAAAGAAGCCCTGAAAGCCGCCGAAGCGTTGCACATACTCGATAATCAGCGAAGAATGCTCAGAAGCGCTGGAAAAAATCTGTTTTAAACCTTCATCTTTGGAACCAATAACATCCAGTAAAAAGCTTTTGCCTTGCTCGCTAATGGCATCAACAACAAAATCGATGTTTTCTACGCCTTGTTGATTGCCGTCTTTAACCGCCAATGCAATATGGTGCAATCTGGGACCGTAGTTGCGCACGAAATTTTCAGTCGGCGAAGGAAATATCTTGAAATGATTGACAAAATAAGGCGTGTTATTGGCGGTAAATACTTTGGCAGGGCTACGCATCTCATCAGAATAATGGATACTTTTGGTGACATTGGTCGATGAATTCTGATCGACGATATCGAATGAACCCCAGTAGTAATAGCTGGATAACGACAGCCACTCCAAAATCGCTACTTCCCGGTTTTGGCTGTAAATGCGCGTCGCCAAATGGTCCACCGGTAAAATGAGACCGTCTATGCCTAATGCCTTTTGCCGTTGCTTGGCAATGTCACAGGCTTGTTGGGCATCGCAACGGAAACTGCTGACACCCAACGCATAAACGCGCGCTTCCTCGGGCGCCCGTTCCAAATAGGCGACTATGTTATGGGTATAGGGCGAAGGTTTGGTGATAGCCAAGTTGCCCGGTAGCTCCAGCTTACGAACTTCATCCTGGGAAAAAAATCGAAAGCCTCTGCATTGCTGCAATTTAACGACTTCATGCAGATTGGTCACCCGCAACACTTCCCCCATATAACGGCTGTGCGGTTTGCTTGAGCCAATCGGGAACACTTCATTCAGACTGCGAAAAATGCCTTTGGTGTCATCGTTTTTCACTTCACGAATAATCAGGTCCGGAGCCGTCATATCGATACGCAAGACGTGAGTCCAATGCGACTCGCTTTCCAACGTGACCAGATAATGGTAAGGCGACATCAGACAGAGTTCACCGATGTATTCAATCGATTTTCCGGGTTCGACTGTCAACATCATCGCATCGATTTCATGGATCATGTTGCTTAAGTTCAAGCTATCGCGCTCTTCGAGCAATTTGCCTAGATAATTGTTAAAGAATGCTGAGTTTTCTTTGTCACCCTGAACAGGAAACGATAAGGAATGGCTAATGGCTGGCATAGTGACTCTCTACAAGTTTTATTGCTAAAAATAAAGCAAGTGTTGTACCAAGTGGTTAGATAGAATTGTATAGAGGAATGGTTAGCAATGTTTTAGCCCTCGTTCCCACGCGGAAGGTCTTCGCGTAGGGCGTGCCGTGCGTGCCTTGAGGGGCTCAGAGACCGGCAGGATTTAACTTTTGCCCAGTGGCAGTTGAACAGCTTAAGCCGCCCAACTGATTCCATGCGCGTTATAAAGCTGAGTTGAGCAGCTTGCCTGCTCAAACGAAACTTATGCCCTCTGGGTATAAGGCGCGCACGGCACGCCCTACAGCGGCTGTCCGGTACCATGTCGGCTCTTGAACAGCGTTGTGTATAACGACGAGAGCAAGAGCTTGGGAACCAGCGTATTTCTTAACTTAATGGTGACGACGTAGCGCATGGCAACAACACAAACACGCCAGTGAATTGCCCGAATAACTCATTTTGAAGCTCAAGCCGCACCAACTTGGAGCGGACAAGGTCGAAAACAGGCTTATTTAAGTTGATCGACGCTTTCTTATCCTTCCTGAAACTGCCGCCGTACCGGGTATTACTTATATAGATACCGTTGCTGTGCATTAGCTCTCAAACATGCGGCCGTATAAGCAATTCATGCCGTATATAGAGATGGCATAAATCATGCTCTAATTTCATAGAGCCAACTAGCCTTATGAAATGTCATGAAATCAATCTGGGAAAACTACAAAATCGATAGTGCTTATGATGAACTCATGTGTTCCGAGTTCCAGCCTAGGCAAATTAGTTATCGCTTGTGCCAATATTTAAATTCGCTCAATAAGAGTGATATCGATAAACGAAAGATGGCCGCTGAACTGGCTATTTTAGAGATGGGCATCAGTTTCACGGTCTACAGCGATGAAGGCAACATAGACCGGGCTTGGCCGTTTGACATTATCCCTCGCATCATTAGCTCTACAGAATGGCGAAAAATAGAAAAAGGTTTAAAGCAACGATTGACCGCTTTAAATCGTTTTATAGCGGATGTTTACGATCAACAGGAATTCATTAAAGCGGGCAAAATGCCCGCCGAGATTATCAATAGTTCAAAAAACTTCCGTAAAGAATGTATTGGTATGAAACCCCGGCACAATGTTTGGGCCAATATTTGCGGTACCGATTTAGTACGCGATAAAGACGGCATTATGTATGTATTGGAAGATAATTTACGGGTCCCTTCCGGCGTTTCCTATATGTTGGAAAACCGCGTTATTACCAAACGCGTATTTCCCGAGATATTGCAAAACATTGATATTCTGCCTATCGACGACTACCCAGGTCGCTTGCAGGATATGTTGGCGTCTCTTGCGCCCGAGCATATCAAAAAGCCGCAAATCGTCGTGTTAACGCCCGGCATTTATAACTCGGCTTATTTCGAACACGCTTTTCTGGCGCAGCAAATGGGCGCGCAGCTGGTCGAAGGCGGCGATCTGGTCGTTAACGACGATGATTGCGTATATATGCGCACGATCGAAGGATTGGAAAAAGTCGATGTTATTTACCGGCGCATCGACGACGATTTTCTTGATCCTGAAGTATTTAGAAAAGATTCCGCATTGGGGGTTCCAGGCTTAATGCGGGCCTGGAAAGCCGGTAATGTGTCTCTGGCTAATGCACCGGGAGCAGGGGTCGCCGACGATAAAGTGGTTTACGCCTACGTGCCTGAAATGATCCGATATTACCTGAACGAGGAACCGATCTTGCCGAATGTGCAAACATACTTGTGCGATAACCCTGAACACCTGGAATATGTGCTGGATCATTTGCCGGAACTGGTCGTCAAACCTGCCAATGAGTCGGGCGGCTACGGCATGCTGGTAGGGCCGCATGCAGCAACCCGGGAAATAGCCGAGTTTCGGAAAATTATTCAAAAAAATCCACGAAATTACATTGCCCAGCCCACCTTGGCGATTTCTACCGCACCTACTTTGTGCAAAGGTAAACTTGAACCCAGGCACATAGACTTGCGACCGTTTATTTTGCAAGGCGAGAACACTTTTGTTACAGCCGGCGGCTTAACCCGAGTCGCACTGAAAAAAGGTTCGCTGGTGGTTAATTCGTCGCAAGGCGGCGGCAGTAAAGACACCTGGATCATCGATATGGAGCGCAACTAATGTTATCCCGTTCAGCAGAACGCCTGTATTGGCTGGCACGTTACCTGGAACGCACTGAAAATATCGCCAGATTGGTCAGTGTGCATATGAATTTATTGATGGATTTACCTAACGGCGTTGAAATGGGCTGGCAGCAGCTGATTCGTATCAATGCCTCAGAGCCGCGGTTTTATGAAAACTATAAAACCGCCAACGAACACAACATTACCCGGTTTCTGTTAAGCGACGAAAGCTTTCCGGGGTCTTTGTTTTCGTCTTTAAGCGCGGCTAGGGAAAATATCCGCACTTCCAGGGATTTGCTGCCCGATGAAGCTTGGGAGCAGGTCAATGAAATGTATCTGTTTGTAAAAAATAATAGAGATTCGGTATACAACCGCAGCAACCGCGTTGCCCTTCTGAACGAAATTCTGAAAGGTTCCCAGCGATTCACCGGGCTGTTATCGGGCTATATGAGCCACAATCACCCTTACCGGTTTATCCGCTTGGGCAAAAATATTGAACGCGCCGACATGACCAGTCGGATTCTGGATTTGGCTTCTTTATTGCTGGCGGATTCGCGCAGTGATGAAATGCGCCAATACGAAGCTATCTTGTGGGTTAATATTTTAAAGGCCCTGAACGCCCAGTTAATGTATCGGCAACATGTCAGAAGCAGTGTTAACGGCGATGATGTGCTGAACTTTTTATTACTGAACGCCAACCTGCCTCGATCGGTCAGCTGTTGCATTGCAGAAATTGCGACTTGCATTAATGCGTTGCCGAATAGCGATGCGTTGCCGGAAGAGGTCTTGAAACTGGAAAGTTATGTGAAAGCCATCGATACCCGGCAAACGACCCAGGCACAATTACGGGGAATTCTTGATGATCTGCAAAACAAGCTGGGAGAGTTGCATGGTCGGATAGCTAACAACTGGTTTAAGCAAGACATTGGCGAATACAAATTATCGGTAATCTTGGAAACCAGCTTGCTCACATCGGATAAACAGATAAAGCCACCTTCGCTGGCATAAAAATCGATGGGGTCCGTCAGATAGAAAATTAGGATTCTGAAATATCCTGATTTTTTGGGGTCGATAGTCTATTGGTTGTGCGTGTTTTTCATGTCATGTATGGCGACTGAGAGAGGGGAGGCCGGGTATGACGGATTGGGCGTACTCATTAAAACTGATAGTTGTTAAGGTTGCCGAAGAAAGTCGCCGTAAAACAACGCAATTATGGTTTTGTCGCAAGACAAAGAAGCCGGTATGAGAACCGGCTTCTGTTAGATTTGATATTATGTATTAGCGCCCTGAATTTCAGTTATTGCCGCATTAACATGTGTTTTGGCTTGGTCTGTATGACCTAAATTACCCTCATTAATGGCTTCTTCCAAATGGTTGGAAGCGGATTCCATGCGTTTTTGAGAGGTACCTTTGAGTACTATAGCTGATGCTAAGCTATGCTCCAATGCTGCGCTTGCGTGCTTCACTATTTCTTTGGCACTACTCGCTTTAGCCGCTGCACCAGCACGTTCAAGTGCAGCCTTTCCGTGTTCTTCAACAGCGAAAACAGCAGAACTTGACGCCAACAATAAACCTGAACAAATCAATGTTAATTTTTTCATAATTTTTTTTCTCCATTAATAATCAAGTTATCTATACAGTTTCTTGGTTAGGAAAAATTAGTTTCTCCTCATGGCCATTTATGGATGACAACGATTTTTTTCAAGGAGCTTGGGTTTGAATTTGACTAATTTTGCCCATTCCAATTATAAAAACAGCGTCCAATATTTTCCAGTTTTATGTTCGTTTTACTCGCTTAAATTGCAAGACGGCTTATGGTTTTTTTCCACTCTTCAGTATTAATTTTTATTAAAAAATAAATAAAATCAACGTATTATTTATTTTTGACTGGAAAACTTAGATGCTTTTTTGTTAGAGCATCGGTAAATCTTCTACGCCTTTTACAAGATTTTCACGGCCAACCTCTTATCCATTTTTGTAAGATGGCGCTTGTTCAATCTACGAGGCTCGGCCCTTTGTTTGCCGCCGCCATAATGCTCTTACTCGAAGATCATATTGGTGCCATTATGAGCTTAGCGATAGGGTGTTACCGCTGATTGGTTTTACCAATGTAGACCAAGCGTTCGACGAAATCCGTTTGGAAACAAACCCGGGAGAGTCAAATGACATCAGGCTGCATTTCGGGATGCGGATTGGCGCTCTTTGTCTTGCCGTTCCCGGTGTTTGCGCAAACTCACGTCGCGCACGATAGGGGTGAAGTAGTGCGTAGTACCGATTACAAACTTCTAGTATGCCATCGCTTTTTAAATCGCTATTCTCCGACCGGTATTCGCTGATGAGAATATTGCCTCCACGACCCGAATATCGCGCAGTCCTTCCTCGCCAGGCACCAGCAGAGGTTGACCGTGTAAAATGGCGAACGCATCGTCATCCATCTGTTTGGCTTGTTGGCTGTCCAGGAAGGCGTTTAATGCCTTGCCATCGCTGGTTGATCCGCGGATACCGCTATACTTCTGGAAGGGTTCCAGTTTATACTTCTGGAAGGGTTCCAGTTGATACCAGCCTTTTTCGCAGTTCACGCGCAGGGAATTCATACTCCTAGCGAAGCTTGTTTCGCAATGCGCCCTGATGCCGCTTGGAAACTCGAGATCGAATATCGTCGTTTCGTCCACATCCTTGAAAATTTCCGGACGGGTCGTCGACTGCTGGGCGGTCACCGCGACCGGCTCTTCACCGCTGCAATAGCGCGCGGCCTGTAGCGAATAAACCCCCATGTCATACATCGCACCTCCACCCATGCTCTTTTCCTGCCGCCAGTGGTCGGCTCGGTTGTAGTAGAAACCGGCGGCGGCCGATATCGATTTTACCGGGCCATAGGTTCTCTCTTTGCCGAAGCGGATCACTGCCTGGGTATTGGGCTCATGCTGCATGCGATAGCCGATCGCCAGCTTGACCTTGTTATCCCGACAGGCCTTGATCATGGCTTCGCACTCCTTGACCGTCAGGGCCATGGGCTTTTCGCACCAGACGTGCTTGCCGGCGTTGGCGGCGCGGATCGCGTACTCCAAATGCATGGAATTGGGCAGCACGATATAGACGACATCGATGTCCGGGTTGTTGGCGATCCGATCCATCGAGTGATAGTCATAAATAGCCCGGTCCGGAATTTTATATCGCCGTTTCCACTGCTCGGCTTTGGCCGGCGTCCCTGTGACAATGCCGGCAAGATAACAGTGTTTGGTTTGCTGCAAGGCCGGGGCCAGAAGGTTGGTGCTGTATAGGCCCAGTCCCACCAGGGCGACGCCCAGACGATCCTTGGCAGGCTGAGCCAAAATATTGAGTCGTGGCAGTGATAAAGCGCTGGCGCCTAAAATCACTTGCTTAATGAATTTTCGACGTGCGGGAGTTTGTTGGTTCATAGAGAGTCCTCAAAAATGAAGCGGCACTCACATGAGATTTTGCCTAGGGAGTCACGGATGACGATTGAATGGGAGTAATTCCGCTCCCGTCAGAAACATAAATTTAAGTGAAAAGTATGAAAAAATTGGCAGCTTGTCAATTTTAATGGGGTTAAATATCACTTAAAGTGTAAAAAAGCGCCCAATATCTTCAGGAGACAGCTTAAAAATTTAACAAAACAACAAAAATAGATTGCCATCTAATTGAATTTTAACGATTAGCTGTTTTACAGTCACTGAGCTACGGATAAGCTGCAGGCAAGTTAAAGGCATTAACTCAGCCTCAGTACCATAAGTTTGGAATAAGAGACGTGAAGAAGTAGAGTCGGATGAGCTGGTTCCGGCTCATCCGATCCTTGGAATGGGTAAGACAGCCATCCAGAAAATGAAGTGGATAGCTGTTAAACAGCGTGGAAAATTACCAGTTATTGCTAATAAAGAAGGGCAAAATTTGCCAGCAGTAATTTTTATCTTGTTGTTTTTAAAATTTCTACTGTCTCATTTGACTGGAAAAAACGATGCCGAAAGAAAAAAGGCGGAATCTTTTTTACACTTTTTCATGCTTTGCTCACCGCGTTATTCATGCCTAATTCCAAGGGCTTTTTTATGTTTACGATTTAAGAAATAGGGCTATATTATGCAATTGATAAGCATCTTAAATAAGAGGAAGAAAAATGATAACGGTCTCCGTCGCTGCCAGAATCAAATGTGCCTTAGTTCTTATTGTTTTCATGTTGATACCTCTACTTCCCGTCACCACTACGATAGGATTGTTTATAGTGATCTTTCGGCCTATCTGGTTTAAAAAGCTTGTTGATAATGTGTATGCCGATAAAGACGACAGCTCGCCTGATTAGGAATCTGATGTTTTTCAATTAACAATGTGCTCAAAACCTGAATCAGCTGAGGTATTGTGGCTAATTAACAGTAGTCGGCCAGAAGCTATCTTTCGTCATTGCAAACTTAACGGCTGATCAAATAGAAGAAGCGGATGTTTGGTTAAGGATTTAAACTGTATATTCGGATTGCTAATATCCAGTTCAAAAATATTCGTAAAATTCACTTCCGGTGGTGTTCAAAAATAGAGTATTGCAGCTTATGATATGCGTTAGTCTTGTGGGGCGACTGAAAGAGTTAAGCAATTCCTTCAACATTGTCAGCTTTCGTTCAAGAGAATATTGAGCAGGATTGTCGTTAACGCCGCATCAACCGAAATAAAGCTGTGCAGAGCATGGGAATGATAAGTGAAAAAAGCATCAGCTATTTTTAGGGGTTATTAATGATAAAGTTTGTGCGTATCCTTGGTTTAATCGCTGCTGTTTTATTAATAGTTTTCTTCGTGGATGTTACCGGCTTCTCTTGGAGAGAGTGGCTTTCAGGCAAGAAAGTTCAAATTGTAAAACAAGCGACGGCGACAGATCCCGCCTTATCGGCTGAATTCGATCAGCAAGTCTCCAATCTAATGGGTGCATCGCGCGGTTATACCTCGACGGTTGCAAAGGCTGGGGAAGTAGTGACCGCGATCAAGCTTGGCGACTTCGACTCAGCCGAAATGGCCGTGGAACAGAATTTACGGCAAAGCCGGATGCAGAATTGGCGCTTTAGGCCGTTCGACAAATTCATCGATCGTATTTCGCAACCGGGTGACGAAGCCTTTCTACGTCAACTCAACATGTGGGTCGACATTTGTGTTCGCCAGAATAAAAATTCCGCCATCCCCTACCTCTTACGAGCTCTTTATCATCATAAAACCGCTTGGCTGATACGCGGTGAAGAATTCGCTTCCAATATTCCTTCGAAACGTCTCGATGCCTTTCGGTCTCAGAGTGCCCTCGCTGCCGCCGACATAGCCAAGGCCATTAAATTGGACGGGGAGAATCCCTATAGCTCGTATTTGCGGCTCAAGATATTGAGTGGAAACGGAAACTCGTCCGAAATGGAAGCCGCTTTCAGGCAGTCCATCCGAAAGTTTCCCAACTATTACCCTCTCTATCTTGTGCGCTTAAATACGCTATCTCCCAAATGGGGTGGCTCCCCGAAAGAGATGTATGCTTTGGCGGATGCCTATGGGGGAAAGTCGGAAATGCACTCGCCTTTGAAACTGCTGTATTTGCAACTGTACGCTAATCTTTTGGATACAGCGTGGGTCGCTTGTAACAAAATGAAGGCCGATGCTTCAGCTGAATGCATTGCGAGCAAAATGGATCGGCTTGTTACCAAGGATCTGCTAAAAAATGTCTATACTGCGCTACAGTTATACCGCTATGTCGACAAATTCGAATTCACAAGCGAAGTGGGGAGATTGTTGACCGATATGGTGAGGACCCGAGGCGCCGAACGCTATGCTGGTTTTGTTCTTCAATTGGCCGCCGACAGCATGGGAAGTGATATTCAGTTATCGGCAAAGGAAACTCCCAATAATAATTTTATGATTGATCATCTGGCCGGCTATGTTTGGTTTCGGAAAGATCATTACGAAAATGCGGAAAAGTTGTTTAAACGAGCCTTTGCGGATCTTTCACATATCTCCTTCCCGGATGAGGAAGAAAGAGATATGGCCCAAGCCGAGCTGTATGACAAATTGGCCGGCGTTTATAACGGAACTCGGGAATATGAGAAAGTGGTTATCTATCAGACGGCTGCCGAAGCATTGGGCGAGATGGTACGCCCTGGATGGAGCCATATGAAATGCCATGCGTTGTTTCGGCTTAAGCTTTACGACGCGGCGATTAAAGACTGTACAGCTCAATTCAAGAACGGCGGCACAATTGAGACCGTCTATTGGCGTGCAAAAGCCCATCAAGGATTAGGAGCAAACGAGAAGGCGCTGCAGGATTTTCGTCTTGTTGCTGAATCGGATCATGATTTCCGCACGAACGCCGCAATTGAGCTTTCAGTGATTTATGCTCGAAGCAACGATATGCCTCATATGCTTCAGACCCTGAATACTTATGATTTTTTGTATGACGAAGCTCATGAACATAAGAAAGACATTGCGATCGCCTATAACAATCGATGCTATGCCAATATGCAACTGGGGAATTTGCCGGAAGCACTGAAGGATTGCACTGCTTCGCTACGGTTCGATAGCTTGCCGGACGCCTTTCAAAAGCAGCAGGACATCATTCGGCGCCTAAATACCCAGGAGCCAGCGTTTAATCCTCCCATTTAAAAACCAATAATTACTAAAGTAATAGCTTTACCAAAGCGGCAGCCCGCTACATAGCACTAAGCAGCTAATCAATGCAAGCTGACGGTCAATTCTATAGCAACAATTTAAGTTTACTCTGACCTTGTTGCCAATTAGCGTGGAAAATTTGCCAGCTTTACCCTAAAAGATCGTCTACACTTTCCGGCTGGAAATTACTACTCTACTGTTTTTATTTAATGAATTTATTTTCTTTAGTTAGAAAAACTACTGCCAACGATTGGAAAAAACTAAAAGCTGTTTTGCAAACTGAGCAACCCTTCGTCGAACTCAACCATAAAAACTGAAGAAGGGAGAAGTCAATTGCATCGTTTAACAGGATTGCTTTGTGCGATTTTTCTATCAGGTTGCGCAACCTTGAGCCGGGAAGACTGTCGTCGTGGCGATTGGTTTGGACTGGGAGTTCGTGATGGGCTCGCCGGTCAGACCGGTAGCCGGCTGTCAGATCACGTAAAAGCCTGTTATGAATATGGCATTGCAATCAACAATGCGGCGTATTTTGCCGGTCGCGAACAAGGACTGCACGATTACTGCCGAATTGATAATGCTTTCAGCGTAGGATTAAATGGGCATCAGTACCAGCATGTCTGTCCGCCATCCATAGATGGCTTATTTAGCCGCTATCATTCGGCTGCCTTTACCCTCTACGAACACCGCGCTGAACTGGACAGGCTTGATCAAGAAATCTCCAGCAAAGAAAGCAGCTTGCACAACAAAAAATTAAGCGATAAGGACCGCGAGCGGATTCGTTCCGATCTGCGGCACATGGATCGCAGATACCATGATCTGCATGATGATCTTTACTACCACGAACGGCAGCTTGATGATTTGCGCCGCGAAGCCCGGTTTTATCGTTGAGGGTGTTAAATATTGGCTGACAATAGCCTCACTGAGGCATTCAGTGAACAGTTGCCGTTTCCGACAACTGATTTTTAATATTGCCGGGTCAAATCTGAACTACTGTAAATTTTGCTCGGTCATTCACTCTTCTGACACTGGTTGCCGCCTTTGCAGCTTGGCTACACGCTTTTGCACCAGCGTCTTGGCGGCATCAGCGCCGATATGCGCTTCACCGCGCTGTTTGGCTAATTCCATTTGCTTTTCACGCTCCATGAAACGGGTTTTCCGCTCAACCGGGATTTTATCGTAACAATGAGGACAGCTAACGCCTTGTTGATAGTGTTCGCTGGCTTTATCGGCTTCGGTGATAGGCAGGCGGCAGGCGTTGCATTGGTCGTAGTTGCCTTTTTCAAGCTGTAGGTTAACCGTTACCCGCTCGTCAAAAACAAAACATTCGCCTTCCCAAAGCGTTTCCTGTGCGGGGACTTCTTCCAGATATTTTAATATGCCGCCTTTGAGATGATAAACCTCCTCAAAACCCTGTTCCTTTAAGAAGGCCGTGGATTTCTCGCAACGAATGCCGCCTGTGCAGAACATCGCGACTTTTTTGTGCTTTTCGGGGTCGAGATTGTCTTTAACGTATTCGGGAAACTCGCGGAAGCTTGTTGTATTCGGGTTAATGGCATTTTTAAAGGTACCGACTTTAAATTCGTAGTCGTTGCGTGTGTCCACCAGTATCACCTCAGGATCGGAAATCAGTTTGTTCCAATCTTTAGGGCTGACATAAGTGCCCACTACGCGTTTAGGGTCGATGCCTTCCACACCCATCGTCACGATCTCTTTTTTGAGTTTAACTTTGGTGCGGTTGAAAGGCGGTTTGTCGGTCAGCGATTCCTTGTGGTCGATATCCGCCAGGCGCGGATCGCTACGCAACCAGTTCAGTACTGTATCAATGGCTTGGCGTGATCCGGCTATCGTGCCGTTGATGCCCTCGCCAGCCAGCAACAAAGTGCCGCGAACTTGGTTGGCTTCCATGACATCATGCAGGGGTTGACGCAAAGCTTGATAATCTTCCAGGGTGACAAATTTGTACAGCGCACAAACGACGACTATGTGAGACATTGTTTTTCCTTATTGCGGGCCGGAACGTAAATCCGGTGCAGATAAAATTAATAGGCATACGCTCAGGAAATTAAGTTCCCAAGCTAAAAGTAAAAAATTCCTTATATTGTCCGCCTAAATCTGAATTTTTAAAACCGATCACGTTGTTTATCAATTCCACCCTGAAATGTAAGATAAGGAGAATCTATGAAGTGGGCAATGATGCCGGAAACGTTAAACTGCTTTAGATCACCGGCAATGGTATGCTCATTGTCAGCGGAAGTTAAGGTGGCGGCTATAACATCGGGGAGTATCTCGGCTGTCTGCTTAGCGGGCTCTTCCTTATGGGCTTTTTTAACGTATTCGCTTTGAGGGTTTGCTGTTTTTTCAAGAGGTGGTTTTCCGGCCTGAGTAGCGCTCTCATTGTACCCTTGAGGTTCTGGGTTGAAGAAACGATGGGCCCACATGCCGGAAGAGCCACCTACAATAACGATGCCGATAATACGGACGGCAGACAAAATAGGTTGAATCGATTTGTTACCTCCGGAATTGGCAGGCAAAGAACTGTTAACAGGGTTTTGCATTGGAATATTTATAATAACTGTTTAAAGTGGAGCCCATATTTAATGACGAAAAGCTCGTCATCACACGTATTATTCATTTTTGATGAAATAGGAACAATAGCCGGTCCTAACCTGTGGCTTTCATAGAATGCCGGTATCGGTGACTGAAAATTTTGCATCTCATAAATTAAGTTGATGGTACCGCTATTGAAAAATAAAGTCAGCACACAAAGCAAGCGCTGTTCAGCGTGTAATGTCGTTTTAGTTTGTGGTTCTTCTCAAGCCGGAGAGCCGTGCTGGTGCGAAGCTTATCCAGCCATTATGCCCGCTGACGTTCAACAGGATTGTCTTTGTCCGGATTGCCTTGGCAAAGCCATAACAGAGAGAGTTGCCGAGTTTATTGATGCATCGAGTCAGCCGGAACAAATAGCTGTTGCACGTCAATACCGAGGCAATGATAAATTAATTCAGGGCATAGACTATTTAATTGAAAACGATTAATACGTTTTTACCCAATGGTATCATTTAAAACGTGGCTCATGCTGTGGAAATGGCTGTAAAAACTGCCCTTATTGAGCAGGTAACAATCACAGTCCACAGCCATACTGTCATAAAGAGTAGGCTACCGACTTAAGTCGTGACCCATCAGGGATGCCGGTTTCACAAGCAGAGCCGCGCTCCGCATGCCGTTGTTTTTTCCTTTCCAACCGGATACCCGTAAAGCGCTGAGAATGACTTTTGCTAAGGAGCACTTACGGATAAATTTTCCAGCTTATTGACACCTTTATCATCAATAACAACCTCTATGAAACCATTTATTATCATCAAAACGGGGTCTACTCTCCCAGCACTTCGACAAAGGTCAGGCGATTTTGAGGATTGGATAATTCGCGCCCTGGGATCGTCTAACGCAGCGATAACGGTAGTCAACATCATGGCCGGCGAAGCCTTACCGTCTGTTGACACGATATCGGGCGTGATCATAACGGGCTCTCCTGCGATGGTCACGGATAAGGCTGCCTGGATGCAGCGGCTGGTCATCTGGATACCACAAGTATTGGAACGTAATATCCCGCTACTGGGCATTTGTTTTGGCCATCAATTGCTGGCGGAGGCGATGGGTGGACATGCGGATTATCATCCTAAAGGCCGTGAGATAGGTACTGTCTCTATTCAGCTGACCCCTGAAGGCAAACAGGACAGGTTGCTGGGCGCTTTACCCGATGACTTTCTTGCACACACCACACATGCCCAAACGGTTATCAAGTTACCCCCGGATGCGCTAAGGCTTGCGGAAAACTCGTTTGAAATTCATCATGCGTTCCGCTTGGGTGACAGTGCCTGGGGCATACAATTTCACCCGGAATTTTCAGCGGATATTATGAGAGCTTATATTAATGAACAATCCGCCTCATTGCTGAAGGAAGGGCATAATGTCGAAGAGTTAAAAGCGGCAATTTGCAATACCAACACGGCTAGTAGATTGCTCAAGCAATTTATGGCGATTGTGCAAGAACAAGACTGAACTGAAATTCCAATGGCCTGGCAATCCGCAAAGTGTGCAGCTAATTTTTTTGATAAATGCCCGGCCAGGAATAATGCCTATTCAGTTTCGCACCTTAAGAACTAGCCGTTGATCGGAATTTCAGGAGTTGCTGACTATCTACCACGACGTATCCCTCCAGAAGAGCGTCAGCCGGATAATATTTTTTAAGAAAATATCGACAGGGAGGCGCATCTATTTTTATGTGATTACAGCTACGAACAGGAATCTGTTATGCTTAAAATAACTATCTTGTCTGAGCCGCTATGTCAACAAAAGCTGCCATAATCATACATCAGCTGAGTAAAAGCTATCAGGAAGCCGGGCAGCGGCATGAGATTTTTAGTGACTTAAATTTACAGGTGAGTAGCGGGGAGTTGATTGTTTTATTAGGCCGTAGCGGTTCCGGTAAATCGACTTTTCTAAATCTGGTCAGCGGCATCGATCAGCCGGACAGCGGAGAAATTGTCATTAACGGCATTCAGCTAACCGGGCTTTCCGAACATGATCGCACCCTGTTTCGCCGGCATCATATCGGGTTTGTCTTTCAGGCTTATAATCTGATTCCAACATTGACGGTCGGTGAAAACCTGCTGTTGCCTCTGGAGCTGATCAAGCGCATAAGCCGCCAGGAGCGGAATAAAGTTACCGACTTACTGGAGAAACTTGATCTCGCCGACCGTTTTGATACCTATCCCGACCGCCTGTCCGGCGGAGAACAGCAACGGGTCGCGATTGCCCGCGCACTGATTCATGATCCGGATGTCATTCTTGCCGATGAGCCGACCGGTAATCTGGATCTGGAGACCGGGCAACAGGTACTGGAGCTGTTCGACACACTGGTCACAAAAGCAGGCAAGACCCTGATCATGGTGACCCATAGCCATGAGGTCCTCGGCAAAGCCGACCGGGTTTTTTCAATCCGCAACAAGTCCCTGGTTATCGCCAGGGATGGTGTGTATGCCGCAGGCTTGTAGGGAACAAGCGCGGCAATCGCCAGGGATGGTGTGTATGCCGCAGGCTTGTAGGGAACAGGTGCGGCGATCGCCAGGGATGGTGTGTATGCCGCAAGCCTGTAGGGAACAAGCGCGTGGGTTGAGGATGGGCCTATGAGTTCCGTTCTGAATCGAGCCAGCCGTAATTTTTCATGGCGTCACCCCTGGCAGTTGGCGCTGGCGATTGTGGGCATAGCGCTGGGCGTAGCGGTGGTGATTTCTATCGATCTGGCGATGGAAAGTTCGCTCAACGCTTTTGATCAGGCAGGCAAGGCATTTTCCGGAGTGGCAAGCCACAGGATTGTTGCCGGTGATGGCGGCCTTGATGAAAAGCTATATCGGCGGCTCAGAGTTGAGGAGGGTATCCAGAACCTATCGCCCGTAGTGAGCGGGTATGTGGTTGCGTCAAAACAAGCGGATGCCGGCTTCAACCTGATCGGGATCGACCCATTCATTGAAAAACCGTTCCGATCGATCTGGCAAAGCCGGCATCATGAAGGCACGACCGCTGATTGGTTAACCCGTTTGATCACAGAGCCGGATACCGCACTGATCAGTGAGCAAACCGCATCGCATTTGGGCCTGAAGATTAATGATGATTTAGCTATCGAGACCGAACAGGGCGAGCGCCGGTTAAAAATTATCGGATTTTTATCGCCAAACAACATGTTATCCGAGCAGGTTTTGTCCCGGCTGATTATTACCGATATCGCCACGGCTCAGGAGGTATTGGGCATGTTTGGCCGACTCAGTTCCATTGAAGTGTTGGTCGATGAACAGCGGCCTGATTCCGGCAGGCCTGCGGCATACACACCATCCCTGGCGAAAGTGCAAAAGGCGCTACCGGGCAATGCCCTGTTAGCCACGGCAGACAGCCAGTCGCAAGCCATGCGGGAAATGACCCGGGCATTTTCGATCAATTTAAAAGCCCTGGGCTTGCTTTCGCTGCTGGTGGGCATGTTCCTGATCTATAACACGATGACTTTTCTGGTGATGCAGCGTCGGCGTTTGATCGGCAGTTTGCGTGCAATCGGCGTCACCCGGAGTCAGATTTTTAGGGTGATTATCAGCGAAGCTTTGTTACTGGCGGCCATCGGCACCCTGATCGGCATCATGCTGGGCATTGCCCTCGGACAGGGACTGCTGTATCTGGTTTCGGGAACCATCAACGCCATTTATTTTCGCATCGATGCGGCGTCGTTAATGATTACGCCGTTACAGTTAGGCAAAGGCGCATTGCTGGGAATCATCGCAACACTGCTAGCGGTTTTGCCGCCTGCGTTTGAGGCGACGCGCATAGCCCCGGTAACGGCTCTGGTTCGATCGCAACTGGAATCGGGCCTGCGCCGGCTCATCAAAACCGCGAGTCTGATCAGCTTTATATTTATACTCGGCGGAGTGGCGCTGGCGCTATGGTCCGGCCAAAGCATCGCCTTGGGTTTGACCAGCATCTTCCTGCTGCTGTTTGGCTTCGCCATGCTGACTCCCTCCTTGACGCTGGTGTTCATGAAGCTGATCGAACGCGTATTTAGGCGATTTTCAGGCGTCTTATTCCGCTTGCCGGAACGCATGGTCTCGGCTGAACTCAGCAGGTCAGGCATCGCCATCGCCGCGTTAATGATTGCCGTTTCCGCGACGATAGGCATGGATTTGATGATAGGCAGCTTCCGGCAAACCGTTGCGGATTGGATACAAACCAGTCTGCGTGCCGATCTTTATGTGTCATTGCCGGGCAACAAAAGGCCGGATCAGGCGCAGGAGGATCAGCGCTTAAAGGCTAAGCTGGCCGAACTTCAGGGCGTACAAATGCTCAGCAGCGTATTGCATACCAACGTTATCGCCAGGGATGGTGTGTATGCCGCAGACTTGTCTGGAACAAGTGCGGGGCTCGCCAGGGATGGTGTGTTCTCAGGTGCGGCGGCGGAAAACGACTTTACTAAAGTCGCGGTGTTCGAGCTGAACGAAAAATCCAGGCCGGGCTTTATCTTTAAACATGAAACCGATGATGAACTCTGGGACAAGTTTGAGCAGCAACAGACGGTCATCGTCACCGAACCCTACGCCTATCACCATAATATAAAAACAGGCCGGAACATCCTGTTGCGAACCGATAGCGGCATTCAGCCGTTTGAAGTGATAGGCATCTATGCCGATTACAGCGGCGACCGGGGACATCTGGCCATGAGCCGCCGGAATTATCGGCGTTACTGGCCGGATCTGGGCTATTCCGGCATCGGCGTTTATGCCAAAGACGGCGTCGACTTGCAACAACTGGAAAACCAGATCAACAAGCTCATTAGCGGCCAGCAGTCGGTCAAATCCGATCAGG
>Ga0208508_1000078_pt1 | contig 26688 bp, 19 predicted proteins | sample LakWasMeta1_LOW4_2_FD_183853 | JGI IMG/M metagenome (GOLD analysis project Ga0208508, IMG submission 183853) | Freshwater sediment methanotrophic microbial communities from Lake Washington under simulated oxygen tension - Sediment Metagenome... | ecosystem: Environmental > Aquatic > Freshwater >...
GCCGCGTCAAGGAGCGTGTGAAGGAAATCAACGATAAGGGTATGCTGCCTTACGGCTTGCAGATTACCCCTTACTATGACCGCAGCGAGCTGGTGGATGCAGCATTGTTCACCGTGACCAAAGTGCTGATCGAGGGCATCATCCTGGTGATCATCATTCTGTTTCTGTTTTTGGGGGACGTGCGCTCCAGTGTCATTGTGGTGGCAACATTGATATTGACGCCGCTGATTACCTTTATGGCCATGAACCACTATGGCATCTCGGCTAACCTGATGTCCCTGGGCGGCCTGGCGATTGCTATCGGCCTGATGGTGGATGGCTCCGTGGTGGTGGTAGAGAACGCATTCCATCACCTTGGCCACCGGCAGGGTGAAAGCAAGGTGCGGGTAGTGCTGGAGGCTGCGGCAGAGGTGGGCACGCCGGTGTTATTCGGTGTGGGCATTATTATCCTGGTGTTCTTGCCGTTAATGACGTTGCAGGGCATGGAAGGCAAGATGTTTGCACCATTGGCGCTGACTATCGCCATTGCGCTGTTTGTGTCGCTGGTAATCTCACTGACCCTGTCACCGGTGCTGTGTTCTTACATACTTAAGGGTGGCTCAGGAGAAGATACCAAATTCATCAGAACCATCAAGAAGCCATATCTGGCAATGTTGAACTGGACGCTGAAGAATGACAAGAAAACCATCGCGGCGGCAACAGCAGTATTCGTTGCTTCACTGCTGGTGGTGCCGTTGCTGGGTACATCGTTTATTCCCGAAATGAAAGAAGGCTCTATCGTGCCGGGTATTAACCGGGTGCCTAACATATCGCTTGAGGAATCCATCAAGATGGAGAACGAGGCGATGCGGCTTATCATGGAAAAAGTGCCGGGTGTTAAATCTGCAATATCAGGCATAGGCCGCGGTGAAAGCCCGGCTGACCCGCAGGCGCAGAACGAGTCTACGCCTATCGTGAGCCTTAAACCGCGCAGTGAATGGCCCGAAGGCTGGACACAGGATGACATTGCAGACAAGATGACCGCAGTGCTTTCCGAAGGCTTGCCAGGTGTGCAGATTGTGATGGCACAGCCGATTTCTGACCGTGTGGATGAATTGCTGACCGGTGTGCGTTCGGATGTTGCGGTAAAAGTGTTTGGCGATGACATGGCTAAACTCAAAAGCAAAGCTGATGAGATTGCCAAGATTGCCGGCACTGTGCCCGGCGCTGTTGACCTGCGTGTAGAAAAAGTTTCAGGCCAGCAGTATCTGAATATCACCATCAACCGGCAGGCCATTGCGCGGCAGGGCATCAACGCATCTGATGTGCACGATATTATCGAAACAGCCATCGGCGGCAAGGTGGCAACCGAGATCTACGAAGGCCAGCGCAGGTTCTCGGCGGCGGTGCGTTTCCCTGAAAGTTTCCGTGGCAACACCGAAGCCATCGGCAACATTTTGGTGACATCACCTAACGGCTCTCGTGTGGCGCTGCGTGATCTGGCGCAGATCGAGATTCGTGACGGCCCGGCGCAAATCAGCCGTGAACTGGGCAAGCGCCGCATTGTGGTTGCGATTAATGTAAAAGACCGCGACCTGGGCGGTTTTGTAGCCGAACTGCAACAAGTGCTGGATAAACAGCTTAAACTGCCTGATGGCTATTATCTTGAGTACGGCGGCCAGTTCCAGAACATGGAGCGTGCATTGAGCCACCTGATGGTGATTGTACCGGTAACCATTGCGGCGATATTCTTCCTGTTATTCCTGCTGTTCAACTCGGTGCGCTATGCAACCATGATTATCATGATTCTGCCATTTGCCTCCATCGGCGGCATCTTTGCGCTGCTGGTGACGGGTGAATATCTGTCGGTGCCGGCATCGGTTGGCTTTATCGCCTTGTGGGGTATTGCCGTGTTAAACGGTGTGGTGCTGGTTTCTTACATCCGCTCCCTGCGCGATGAAGGCAAGGGCCAGATTGAAGCTATTGTTGAAGGTTGTAAACAGCGGTTCAGGCCGGTGATGATGACGGCCACAGTGGCTATGCTGGCGCTGGTGCCGTTCCTGTTTGCTACTGGCCCTGGCTCCGAGATACAGCGTCCATTGGCGATTGTGGTGATTGGCGGCTTGATCAGCTCAACATTGCTGACGCTGGTGGTAGTGCCTACGCTGTATCGCAGGTTTGAAGAATCAAGAATCGAAGCATAACGCACAAGATAAAGGAGCTTTTGCAATGAAAGAAATTAAAGCAGTTATACAGCCGCACCGCCTGCCCAAGATTCGCTCGGCCCTGCGTAACATCAAAGCGTTTCCTGGCATGACGGTCAGCAAGGTGGAAGGGTGCGGTCATCACGTGGCCAAACCTGCCCAGGGCATTCGTGAGGAGTTGACTGATTACAGTCCTAAAGTGCATATCGAAATGGTAGTACATGATGATATGCTAGAAGGTGTATTGCAGATTATTGTTGAAGTCGGACACACTGGCCAAGTGGGTGATGGCATAGTCTGGGTGACGCCAGTAGAGCGGTTTATCCGCTTGTCTGAACAAATTAAGGTTGAAGATTGCTGATGGTTGCAACAGCTTTCAAGCCTAAATAGACTAGCTTAAACGGTTGCAGTAAGCCCGGCTAATTTTTAGCCGGGCTTTTTTATGGCAGCTTATCAGGCTAATAAATGCAGGGCGCTATATATATCTTGGATTGAGGCATTTTAAGAGTATTGATCTAACAAATGGAAATGACTTGATGGCAGTAATACTCACGGCGCAAATAAATGACAACACTAATTTTAGGTTTAATATGATAAAAGTGGTAAATATGATATAAATGGTAAAAATTAATAAAAAGAGATGACTGCTATGAAACAACACGCATTAATCTATCAAAATTTTTTAACGCTATCCCATGCCATTGATGAAGTATTCGATTTTCCACAGCTCTCACCCGATGAGCGTTGTGTTATCAGGCAATTGAATAATTATTGGATTAATGGCCAGGATATTACGGTGGTTGAGGCCATGCGCACATTTAAAAGTATGGCTTCTTCTACGGTATTCCGACATCTGAAGAATTTGCGGCTAAAAGGTTATCTGGAAATGATCGTAGATGTATCGGATAACCGCTATAAATATGTTCGTCCTACCAAACAGATTGAAAGTTACTTTGAACAATACGGTAAAGCGCTTTTAAAAACTTCTCATAATTTTTCCTGATTTCCTAATACAGACATCCATTACCAGGTTTTGGATTCGCCCCCCCCACATCTAGATTTTATCTGCTGATTCATAAGTAGATGTCCAGAAAAATTCGCAAAACTTTAGACATTTTCATAATACTGTTCTTGAATTTATTCATTTGGCATTGGCGGCAGTCATCAATCATTGGCCTTGGGCATTATTAATTACGATACTGCCGCCAATGATGTGTTTACTTAATTTATTTGATATAAATGAAAATTAAGGGCAGAATGCATATAATTTAAAAATTCTCATAAGGTATTGATTTTTAAATACTATTTATAAATTAGGAATGATTATGCCATATAAAACCGTTTGGAATAATGCCGGATGCATAGTGGAAATTTATGGCGCGATTAATTATGAAGATGTAGAGAAAATAAACACTGAATTATGTTCCAGCTACAATTTTATCAATATCGATTACTTTATCCGGGATTTAACGGCAGTTAAGTCTGTAGAAATAAGCAAATATGAACTTGAAATTGCCGCATATATTAATTATTCAGCAAGTTCTTACAAGAAAAAGCTTAAAGGTGCATTCGTAATTAATAATGAAATAATTAAGAACAATGTGAAATTTTATATAGAAACTTCTGAAAAAATAGGAATAACCTGGGAGCAAAGAATATTTGCAAATATTCATGATGCCTTGGCATGGGTAAATAACTAATTGCTTGTCTTTAGGCTGTTGTGACAGATCAAACCCGTTACTGGTGGTGCCCCCGACACGAATCGAACGTGTGACCCTCCCCTTAGGAGGGGGATGCTCTATCCACTGAGCTACGGGGGCGTGTTAATGCAGGGCTCGTAGTATAAGGCTTTTGCAACTTTTGATAAATACCGATATTTATCTGGTGGTGATGTGAATGGTTTTTTAAAGTTTTCGCCCATCCAATTTTTACACTTATCTAAGATTTAAATAAGTGTAAAAAGAAAAGGCGATCAGTGTGATTAAGGGCAAGGTTATGCTAAATCTCTGTTCCGCACTGATCATATTGTTTTCTTTTAATATTTTTTTTATATGCTTTGAGTTGAAGTTTTTTTCGTTCATGGATTTTACGCTTATACCAGGTGTATATTGCTGCAACACGTCGGTATGCCACTTTGCAAAATCATTCTCTAATATCATTTTAGTGGTGGCAATATGGTTGATGGCCGCATTATCTATGGTGTTGGCCATTACCATGAAACTGGGATTTGCAGCGTGAAAGTGATGGTTAAACTTTGCTAACGTTATGAATTTATTGGTGTCGTCTTTATTAAACCCGGTTATAACGCTCACTTCTTCATAGTCCGACTTGATTTTCGTCAACATGGATGAGTAAAGCGTTGATGTGCTTACAATTCGTTTGATCATAAATTGAGGCTTTTTTATATCAATCGGGGTTTAAATTAATTGTTTTTAATCAAACATTCTTAATGCGCTGCTTTATTTTATCATTTTTATCATATTTGTGTAAAAATGATAAAAATGTGAGGTTGTGAGTATTGTTTTTAATTAGGTGATCAGAAAATATAGGTAATCAGTTTTAATCTGATTTTTAAAAGAGTGAAACATTAAGTCTGCTAGTGGTTCTCTATATTTTGTAGGATTTAGTGCCCGCTGATATGCGGGCATTTTCATTTGTGAGCGACGTGTATTTAAAGCAGAAAATGGAGTGGTGTGTATCTTTTCATAAAGCTTGATTTCATTGCGATGAGCATGATGGCTGAATTTTTTTCAGGCCTTATTGAGCTTGAGATGTTTTACTGTGGTCGAAAAAATATAGACAACAACAAATGCACCGATGAAATCTCCGGTAAACATTTCAAATGTATTGAGCCAGAATTGATGTGTGAATTGGAATAAATAGAAGTAAACGTTATGCAACACAGCGTTGTATATTGCAAGACTAAGGCACATGGTCAAAATTTGCCCCAGGCTTAGCTCACAGACTTTACAATTGATTGGTAGAAAATAGTTTGCGACCTCAATAGCAAGGTAAGGGCTGGTGGCAGAGATTGTGCTGATAATAATCCAGTCGATTAATTCAACTTGCAGGCTGAAACCTGTGATGAGTGCACCAATGAAAAGACCTGCTATAGCGGCTGTGCGGTTGAATAATAATACTGCCAATAAACGCAGCCCGGCAGGCACAAATATCCAGGAAATAAAATTTGTTACTGATAAGCGAGAGAACGCGATAGTGTTTAGCTTATATAACATTACCCAGGCAAGGGCAACGAAAGTTATTGTAGGGAGAGGATGCTTGGTCAGATTGTTTAAGTTGAATCCAGAATTCATACTTACTCTTACCAAATAATAAAGGGTTGTTAGTTTTTACTCCAGCGGGTTTTCAATATAACAGCGTGTGCTGTGATTATCTAGGATAACAATAGGCTTTCTCAAACGGTTCGTAGTTTATTGTTATCCCTAATAATGCTTTAGTAAAAGCTGTATTAAAGGTATTCATTGCAGGGTGAATACCCTTATCTTCTATCAATTTCAACTCTGTCAAAGGCAAGTATATTTTATAAAGACCATCAGTCCAAAGCCTGCGATTGTTTGCAAGAACCATTCTAGTCAGTGCCACATGATTCATCGCTGCATAGGCAATATTTTTGGAAGATATAGTACATAATTTTTCAAATGAAATGCTGTTTTCATTTAACTGGTTAACTCTAACGTAAGAGATGAATTCATGCTTTTTCAGCGGCAAAAGTATAGTAAATATATTGATAAATTCATTATCAACTTTAACTCTGGTGATGATTGTTTCATCAATAACATGCGTATAGATAATATTTGATGCCATTAAATTATCTTTCCAGCTTCATGTACGCGAGTAATTATGTCAGCGCACGGTTTACTTAAATTATCATTTTTATCACTTATATCATATGTGTAGGATGCTTTTCAATTTTATTTGAGATTGAAAATGATTTTGCTGATTGCCTACAGGGATGTCTAATGACTAATTGATGTAATCACAATCGTTATGACATGAGTGTTTGATGTGAAGCTGCTGGCTTGAAACCGAGCCTGTATTTTGATTGGGCATCAGAGAGATGCAGCTGGTTTGCGTTGAATTAAACATTTGAGGGCTTGAAATTATTTGACGTAAAATAATTGCGTTATCACCCGCATTTAGTATGCGATGGTATTATTAATTCGTGCGCGAAAAAATTAAAAAAATTATTTATCAACGTATCTTTTCCATGGCATTTGTTTTGCCATGGCTGGTTTTTGGTATATGCGTGCTGATTACCTATAGCCTGCAAAACATAGCCCAGCGTGAAAATTACAAAAATGTTCAGGAGCGTTTTGATTTTCGCGCTAATGAAATCGTCTTCAATATCGAAGCACGTTTGCGCAGTTATCAGCAGATATTAAGGGGAGCCAAGGGCTTATTCTTATCTTCAGAGCATGTTGATCGTAATGAATTTCGTGAATATGTCAGTCAGCTCAATCTGGCAGAGCGTTATCCAGGCATTCAGGGTCTGGGGTTTACCCTATTGATAAAACCAGCGGATCTGGATGCCCACGTAAAGCAGATTCAGAGTGAAGGTTTTGCCAGTTATCATGTGAATCCAGCAGGAGTTCGCAACGTCTATACATCCATTCTCTATCTTGAACCATTTGATTGGCGCAATCAGCGAGCTTTTGGTTTTGATATGTTTTCAGAGCCTGTTCGCCATGAGGCGATGCAGCGTGCGCTTGATGAGAATCAGACAATTACCTCTGGCAAGGTAACGCTCATTCAGGAAACTGAGAAAAACAAACAGCCAGGTTTTCTGGTCTATCTGCCGGTTTATCGCCATGGGCTGCCCAATACTACCTTGCTGGAGCGCAGAGAGAACTTGTTAGGATGGGTATATGCGCCGTTTCGTATGCATGATCTTATGAGCGGTATCTGGGGTGAGCATTTCGGCGAAGTGGGCAGTACCATTGCTTTTGATATTTATGATGGCAACAAGGTGTCGCCAGAGAGTCTGATGTACGACTTTAATGCTCAGAACGGTATATCGCGCCGCAATCACAGCCCGACATTCCATGCAACCAAGCATGTTGATATCGGCGGACATGAATGGACATTGGAGATACGTTCACTGCCTAGTCTGGAGGCCGGATTAGATAGCAAAGTTGTAAGATATATACCGGTAATCGGGGTCACAGTCAGCATTCTGGCAAGCTTGATTGTATGGCTGTTATTAACCGGACGTGAGAGGGCACAAGCCCAGGCCAATGAGATTACACATGAGTTGCGTGCCAGCGAGAATCACACCAAGCGCCTTAATCGGGCATTAAAGCTGCTTAGTGATTGTAATATGACACTGGTACGGGCTGATGATGAAAATAAATTTCTGGTAGATATTTGCCAGCTAATTGTGAATAAGGGTGGCTATTTACTTGCTTGGGTGGGTTATGCCGAGCATGATGAATTTAAAAATGTGCGGCCAGTGGCGCAGGCCGGCTTTGAAGCTGGTTACCTTGAGTCTTTGAAAGTAAGCTGGGGTGATAATGAGTATGGCCATGGCCCTACAGGCACTGCGGTCAGAACCGGTCTTTCCGATATTAATCAGGACTATCTGAATAATCCACGCATGGCACCTTGGAAAGAAGCTGCACTTAATCGAGGTTATCGCTCCAGTATTTCCCTGCCGCTACGAAACAGCTCTGGAATCTTTGGCTCGCTTACCATCTACGCTGCAGAGCCAAGGGCTTTTACCGATGATGAAGTTCACTTGCTGGAAGAGTTGGCCAGAGATGTGGCTTATGGAGTAGAAACGCTACGCACACGTGCTGAACAAAGGAAAGCCGAAGAAAAGCTGGCGTTTCAGGCTTATCACGATACGCTGACGCAGCTGCCTAACCGTTTATTCCTGCATGAGCGCTTCGATAAGCTGATGTTTATATCGCAGCAAGAGCGCAAGAAGTTGGCGGTGATGCTGTTGGGGTTGGATAATTTCAAGCATGTAAATGATTCTCTTGGCCATAATCTTGGCGACAAGTTATTAATTAACGTTGCCGGGAAGCTAAATGCCGGAATACGCCAGAACGAAATTGTGGGACGCCTGGGCGGAGATCAGTTTGTAATATTGATCACAGGGTTGCAGGAGCAAGACGCTATTGCTGAAAGAGCGCAAATGATCATAAATCAATTTGCGAAGCCATTTGAAGTTGAAGGCAATATTATTAATACCACATTCAGTATCGGCATCAGTGTTTATCCAGATGATGGTGATAAATTTGACACTTTGCTTAAAGAGGCTGATACCGCGATGTTCTATGTGAAAGACAGCGGCCGTAACAATTATCAGTTTTTTACACAAAGAATGAACACCGATGCGCTTGCACAAATGCAGTTGCTGGGGCAATTGCATGATGCGTTGGCAGCTAACGAATTTGTGCTGCACTATCAGGCACAGGTTAATTTGGCGAGAGGCAGAATTTCCGGGTTTGAGGCACTGTTACGCTGGCAGCATCCTGAGCGCGGCATGGTACCACCGGCAGAATTTATCTCACTGGCAGAAAAAAGCGGTTTAATCATTCCGATTGGTGAGTGGGTCATCAATGAGGCTTGCAGGCGGGCAAAAACCTGGATGGATAGTGGCAACCCATTGGTCATCGCTGTCAATCTTTCTTCTGTGCAATTTAAACGCGGCAATATGCTGGAAACCGTCGCCAGGGCACTTAAAAACTCTGGTTTACCTGCGCATCTGCTTGAGCTGGAACTTACAGAGTCTATTTTGCTGCAGGATGTTGATGGCGTGATGGTAACCCTGCAACAGTTGAAAAAAATGGGTGTGAAACTGTCTATCGATGATTTTGGTACCGGATATTCCAGCCTGTCATACTTAAAACGGCTGGCTGTAGATAAGATTAAAGTAGATCAATCGTTTGTGCGTGATCTTTCAGTCGACCCGGAAGATGTTGCGATTGTCGATGCCATCATCCAGCTTGGACATATCCTGCAGCTTAATGTCATTGCCGAGGGCGTGGAAACTGCAGAACAGCTCGCCGTGCTTAAACAATACAACTGCGATGAAGTGCAGGGGTATTATTTAAGCCGTCCGATACCTGCTGATCAGGTGATGCCATTATTCAACAAAGACTTTTTGTAATCATCGCAGTGGTGCCGGTGAACAGCGCCAATTGTTCAAATTTTCTACGATTCGGCCAAGACCTTATGCTTCAGTCGTTTAGGTCATGTATCCCCACCCAACCAACAGTTTTATCCACAGAGAATGTGTGTTAGTCAGGTTTTTTCTAATGCATTTAAGTGACGAGCTTACATTTTTTTCTCTAGTTCTTCCCATCGCATCAGTTTAGTTTCAATTTCAGCCTCGATTTTTTCCAGCCGTGCCTGCAAGGTTTTAATCAGTTCTGCATTTGTGTAGGTTTCCGGCTTAACCAGCTCCTCATTGATATTGGCTTGTTCAGTTTCAAGCGTCTCAACAGCCAATGGCAGGGTATCGAGCTCTTTTTGCTCTTTAAAGCTGAGCTTTGATGGCGCGGCGGTTTTGGGTGCCTGCGTGCCTGAGTTTGCTGCGGCTTGCTTGGCTTTGGCTTGCTGTGCACTGTCCGCTGCTTTTTGGTCTTCAATGCGCTTTTGTGTGAAGCGCTGCCAGTCATCGTAGCCCCCACCAAATTCGGTAAGTTTGCCATTGCCTTCAAACGCGATGACCTGGGTCACTGTGTTTTCTAGAAATGCACGGTCATGGCTCACCAGGAACAGCGTGCCGGTAAAGTCCTGCAGCAGGTTTTCCAGCAGCTCCAGCGTATCAATATCCAGGTCGTTGGTGGGTTCATCCAATACCAGAATATTCGCAGGGCGTGCAAAAAGCCGTGCCAGCAGCAGGCGGTTGCGTTCGCCGCCTGAAAGTGATTTGACAGGCGAGCGTGAACGCTGCGGTGGGAAAAGAAAGTCTTCCAGATAACTGATGACATGCTTGCGCTCGTTGCCAATCTCGACGAAATCTGAACCCGGGCTGATAGTGTCAGCCAGCGTTGCCTCTTCATCAAGCTGCTCGCGCATCTGGTCAAAATAGGCCACGCTTTGCTTGCTGCCTTGCTCAATATGGCCGCTATCTGGCTCAATTTCGCCCAGAATGAGTTTAAGCAGGGTGGTTTTGCCCACGCCGTTAGGGCCAAGCAGGCCGATTTTGTCGCCGCGCAAGATGCGTGTGCTGAAATCCTTGATAAGCACTTTGCTGCCGTAGGATTTACTGACGTTTTCAAGCTCTGCAATCAGCTTGCCGCTGCGCTCACCTGCATCAACATTGAGTTTTACATTGCCCTGACGTTCACGGCGGGCCGCACGTTCCAGGCGCAAAGCTTCAAGACGGCGTACGCGGCCCTCGTTACGGGTGCGGCGTGCCTTGATGCCTTGGCGTATCCATACTTCTTCCTGTGCCAGAAATTTGTCAAACTTAGCCGCGTGGGTTTCTTCAACGGCTAACAGCTCTTCTTTTTTAGCCTGATACTGCGTGAAGTTGCCGGTAAAGTCGGTGAGCTTGCCGCGGTCCAACTCGGTGATGCGGGTTGCTAACCTGTCTAAAAAACGCCGGTCATGGGTAATGAACAATACGCTGCCGTTAAAGCCCAGCAGCAGGTCTTCCAGCCATTCAATCGCGCTCAAGTCCAGGTGGTTGGTCGGCTCATCCAGAAGCAGCACTTCAGGTTCAGCCACCAGTGCGCGGCCAAGCGCAACACGCTTGCGCCAGCCGCCGGAGAGGGTGCTGATGAGTGCATCTGCATCCAGATTCAGGCGGCTTAGCACTGCGTCAACGCGTGATTGTGCTGCCCAGCCGTTTTGGGCATCAAGATCGTGCTGCAAGGCCTGCATGCGTGCCATCAGGGCATCGATGTCAGCATCCGGCATGCCCATGTCATGGGTGACCTGGTGGTAATCAACCAGGGTCTGCTGCAGTGTGCCTAAACCTTCTGCCACCGCTTCAAACACCGTGTGGGCAGCGTCCAGTTCCGGCTCCTGCGGCACATAGACAATACGGGCGCCAGGTTCGCGCCATACGTTGCCATCATCAAGCTTTGCTGTACCTGCAATCACTTTAAGCAGGCTGGATTTACCGGCGCCGTTGCGCCCGATCAGGCCGACACGTTCGCCTGCATCCAGTTGAAAAGAGGCATGGTCGAGCAGGGCATGGTGGCCAAAGGCAAGTGAGGCGTTATCTAGGGTAATGAATGGCATAGGCTAATTTCTTAAGGGTTAATTTTTATCTGGGTTAATTTGCAGTTATTGGAATACAACCATGGTAATGACGGTAGTCAGCATCAGGGCGGTGGCAGACCAGCCCAGGATGCGCAGCTTTTTCTTGATAATGAACGTACCCATGATCTCGGGTTTTGATGCGATGATCATCATCACAGCCATAATCGGTATGGCGATAACGCCGTTGATGATTGCGCTCCAGACCAGGGCCTGCACCGGGTCAATCGAGGTAAAGTCCAGCAAAACGCCACCCAATGTCGCCAAGGCAATGATGGCATAGAACCTTTTTGCAGCATGTGCTTTTTTATCCAGGCCTTCAGGCCAGTTAAAGCACTCGGCAACGGCATAGGCTGCAGAGCCTGCCAGCACAGGTACAGCAAGCATGCCTGTGCCGATGATGCCGAGGCTGAATAACATGAAAGTCACTTCGCCTGCCAGTGGCCTTAGCGCCTCGGCAGCCTGTGCTGAGGTCTGTATGTGTGTGATGCCTGCCACATGAAGGGTCATGGCGGTACTGAGTATGATGAAGAAGGCTACCATGTTGGAAAACCCCATACCTACGTAGGTATCAAACCTGACACGGCGTAATTCCCTGCGTGAATGACTGGGGTCTTGCATTAGTGGAGTGCGTTTGTCATTGCCGCGGATGTCTTCGACTTCCTGGGCTGCCTGCCAGAAGAACAGGTAAGGGCTGATGGTGGTGCCAAAGAGGGCAACCACGATGGCAGCGTATTCTGCGCTTGGTGTAATGTGCGGGAATACCGTACTGATGAGTACCTGATGCCATGGAACCTGCACCATGAAAACTACGGCAACATAGGCCAGCAGTGAAAGCGTGAGCCATTTGAGCACACGCACATAGCGCTGATATGGGATGAATACCTGCAGCAAAAGCGAGATGATGGCAAAAACGACAGAGTGGCCATGCTGCCCGCCGCCGGCTACCAGTTTCAATGCGGCACCCATGGCCGAGATATCTGCGGCGATATTAATCATATTTGCAACCAGCAGCAGCAATACAACGCTAAGGCACAGCCAGCGCGGGAAAGTGTCGCGAATGTTGGCAGCCAAACCCTTGCCGGTCACAATGCCGATTCTGGCACTGACAATCTGAATGCCCACCATGAGCGGGTAGGTCAGCACCACTGTCCATAACAAATTCAGCCCAAACTGCGCCCCAGCCTGTGAATAGGTGGCAATTCCGCTAGGGTCATCATCAGCCGCACCCGTAATAAGCCCCGGCCCCAGCTTGCGCAGGTTGTTATGGTGATGCTTGCGATGAGGTTTATTGATAGGTGAATTCACAGTTTATTGTAATTCAATCAGGCTAAATTCCTGATGATTGTTTGCTCGCTTCAAGCATGGCCCTGATGTTTGCCATTTTGGATTTGCCAAAATCTTTGCTGGCTTCTGCATCTTTATTAAACGGATTACCGAAGTGGCGCACGTCATCTTTAGGAATCTCTGCAATAAAACGGCTGGGCTCGCACATTTCCATCTCGCCGGCGCGCTTGCGTTTTTTGCACCATGAGATGTTCAGTGATTTTTGAGCGCGTGTGATGCCAACATACATCAGGCGCCGCTCTTCTTCAATCTTGTCGTTGTCTACGCTTTCGCGGTGCGGCAAGATGCCTTCTTCAACGCCAATCAGGAACACATGCCCGAACTCCAGCCCTTTGGAGGCATGCAGCGTAGAAAGTTTTACTGCGTCCGGCTCGCCATTCTCGCGGCCTTCCAGCATGCTCATGAGCGATACCATCTGCGTGAGCTCGAGCAGGTTCTTGCCTTCACTTTCATTACCGTACTCGGTGCCGGGCTCGCCTTTTTTGGTAAGCCAGCCGATAAAATCAAGCACGTTCGCCCATTTCACTTCGGCGCCGCGCTGTTCTTCGGTATCGTATAGAAACGCCTCATACTGGATAGCTGCCAGCAGGTCATTCAGCACATCACCGGCAGGGTCGCGCACAGCGCGGTCTTGCAGCTTGTTGATGTACTGGCAGAAATTAAGCAGGTCTTCCAGCTGCTTGCTGCCAATCTCGCTTTGGAATCCACCTTCAAAAGCAGCTGCAAACAGTGATATTTTGTGCGCACTGGCATATTCACCCAGGCGTTCCAGCGTGGTGTTGCCTATGCCTTTTTTTGGCGTAGTTGCCGCGCGGATGAAAGCAGGGTCATCATCTTCATTGGCAATCAGGCGCAGGTAGCTGATCAGGTCTTTGATTTCCGCTTTATCAAAGAAAGACTGCCCGCCTGAAATCGTGTATGGAATCTTGTGGTTGCGTAAATGCTGCTCAAGAATGCGTGCCTGGTGGTTGCCGCGGTAAAGAATGGCGTAATCCTTGTAGAAGGTGCGGTTCTCAAACTTGTGCGCCTGCAGCTTCATTACCACGCTTTCAGCCTCGTGTTCTTCACTCATGGCTGCGGTAACTTGAATCATGTCGCCGGTGCCGTGCTCGCTCCACAGTTTCTTCTCAAACAGTTTAGGGTTGTTGCTGATGACCTGGTTAGCTGCGCGCAGAATCCGCACGGTAGAGCGGTAATTCTGCTCGAGCTTGATGACTTTTAGTTTGCTGAAATCATTGGTGAGCTGGCGCAGGTTTTCTACATCTGCGCCGCGCCAGCCGTAAATTGCCTGGTCATCATCACCCACGGCGGTAAACTGGCCGCGTACACCGGTCAGCATTTTTACCAGCTTGTACTGGCAGGCATTGGTATCCTGGTATTCATCAATCAGCAGGTATTGCAGTTTGCGCTGCCATTTGTTCAGGGCTTCTTCGTGTTTTTCAAACAGCTCGACCGGTAGCTTGATCAGGTCATCAAAATCCACGGCCTGGTAAGCCTTGAGCGTTTGCTGGTATATCTGGTAAACCCTTGCAGCGGCCTGCGTCAAATCTTCATCTGCCGTGGCTTTTGCCTGGTCGGGGTTGATGAAGGCGTTTTTCCAGCTGGAGATCTGCCACTGGGTTTTGCGTAACAGCTGTTTATCTGTAGTGGCAAGCACGTCAGCCAGAATCTTGAAGCTGTCGGATGAATCCAGGATAGAGAATTGCGGCTTATAGCCCAGCAGGGTGGCTTCGGCACGCAGCATTTGCAGCCCAAGCGAGTGAAACGTGGCAATGGTCAGCCCTTTGGTATTCTTGCCCTGCATCAGCTTGCTAACACGCTCCTGCATCTCCAGCGCGGCTTTGTTGGTAAAGGTAATGGCGGCGATTTCTTTCGGGTTGTAGCCGGCTTCGTTAATCAGGTAGCTGATTTTTTGTGTAATGACACGGGTTTTGCCGCTGCCGGCGCCAGCCAGCACCAATAGCGGGCCATCAAGGTATTTCACTGCCTCGCGTTGAGGCGCGTTCATGGAGTTCAGCATTGCAGGGTCTTACTGTGGTACATCAGCAGCGCTGTCAGTATCTGCAACACTTTCTGCTGTATCTGGTTTGTTAGGTTGTGTGTGTGCAATCATTTCAGCCCTGGAGCTTGGGGATTCCAGGCTGACTCGCCCAATCGCGCCGCTGCGGTAATCGGTCAAAAAGGCTACAGCCGTTTTTTCCATGTCCCACAGGCCGTCATGGCGTTTGTACGAGCGGCGCCTGGCAATCGCTTCCAGCAGGTCAACGCCATCAATCTTTGTCACATCCAGTTTCATGGCATCAAGTTTATAGCGTGCATTGAGTAGTGCAGGGTAGTTTTTCAGCAGGTTGTCGGCCAGAAACGTTGCAACATCTTCATCGATCACCGCGTTGCGACCAATAGCGTGGCTTGCTGCCAGCATATAGCCATCTGATTCAAATTCGATTCTGGGCCACATCATGCCCGGTGTGTCGATAATGCTCATGGTGTCATCAATATCAAAACGCTGCTGGCTTTTGGTCACAGCCGGCTCATCACCCACTTTGGCAATGCGGCGGTTAAGCAGGGCGTTCATCAGCGTAGATTTGCCTACGTTGGGAATGCCCATGATCATCATGCGTAACGGTTTTAAATGTGAGCCGCGATGCGGCGTGATTTTGCGGCAAAGTGCAGGAATTTTTTTAGCATCGCCCGGCTTTTTGCACGACAGCGCTACTGCCTTGGTATTAGGCTGCGCATTGAAGTAATTGAGCCACGCCTGGGTAACAGCTGGGTCTGCAAGGTCGGCTTTGTTCAGGATTTTAAGCTGCGGGCGCTGGCGGAACAGGCGCATTTCGTCAATCATCGGGTTATGGCTGGCGGCAGGTACGCGCGCATCCAGCACCTCAATCACCATGTCGGTAAATTCCATGGTTTCTTCGGCTTTTTTGCGTGCTTGGGTCATATGACCCGGATACCATTGAATACCCATTTATTTCGTTTCCTCATCAATTCTGACTTTGTTGCCTGCGCCTCGCCGTACAAAAGCGTACTGTCTTCGGCTTGTCGCCTCGTCATCTCTTGATGATGAAGCGAAATGCAAACTTTTTGATACACATGCTATTTTAGCATTGAGTGCTTCGATTAAAGATTTTATCTGTGTGCATCTGTGTTTATCTGTGGCTAATTTATGTTTTGCATTTAAAATATCAGCTATGACCAATATCCCCGAAATCAAACCCAACCAATCCATTGAGTTGCTCAAAGAGCTGCACATACTCACGCGCGACGGCAAGCTAAACCAGGATAGCCGCCGTAAATTAAAGCAGGTGTACCACCTGGTAAATTTCATTGAGCCCTTATTTAACGATGTGCTGGCTGGCAACCCTAACCCGGTGCTGGTTGATCATGGCGCCGGTAAATCTTACCTTGGTTTTATTTTGTATGACTTGCTGTTAAAACAGCTGGATGCAGGCGAGGTCATCGGTATCGAGACCCGTGCCGAGCTGGTTGAAAGGTCCAGGATGTTGGCGGCGCAGCTTGGTTTTTCACGCATGCGCTTTGAGCACCTGACGGTGGAAGAATCTACTTCATCTGAGGTTATTCCGGCTAAGGTGGATATTGTCACTGCATTGCATGCCTGCAATACCGCGACCGATGACGCGATTCAGTTCGGGCTGAAAAAACAGGCCAAATACATGGTGCTGGTGCCTTGCTGTCAGGCAGAAGTGGCAGAGGTGCTGAGGCAGCATAAGAATGAAAGTTTCGGCAAAACGCCGCTTAGCGAGATATGGCGCCACCCGATTCACACCCGCGAGTTTGGCAGCCAGATTACCAATGTGCTGCGCTGCCTGCAGCTGGAAGCCGCCGGTTACAGCCTGACCGTAACCGAACTGGTCGGCTGGGAGCACTCCATGAAGAATGAACTGATTATTGCAAAATATACAGGCCAGCCGCGTAAAAACGCCCAGGCACGCCTGGATGCGATTTTGCATGAATTGAATCTCGAATCTTTGAAACCACGTTTTTTAGTATAAAAGGCCCATCATGAAATACCTGAGTTTAATGCTGCTGATGATAGTGAGCTTCAACACCTACGCAGCAAAGGCGGAGTATCATAACTTCAGCGGCGTATATAGCTGCAAAGGCGACGATGCCCATGAAGGCAAATATACAGGCACCGTGACCCTGAAACTCAAACCAGAACATACCCATGGCAGCTACGCCAGTTACGACTTCAAGCTGGAAGTGCCGGGCTTTGGCGTTTATCTGGGCCATGCCGCCGCTAACGGTAACCATTTTGCAATGCATTTTGCGTTAAAAGACCAAACCACCAAAGATTACGGCACCGGCATTGCTGAAATGAAAAGAAATAAAAACGGCGAGTGGGGGTTTCATAAGTTCTACTTCGAACCGGAATTCAAGGGCGGCAATACCGGTGTAGAAGACTGTGTCAGGCAGGCATTACCGTAATAGGCCATCATTGCTGCTATATCGTCATTAATATGGATTGACATCGGCAGCTGTAATCCTGATAATTCGAGCCCGATGGGGGATTAGCTCAGTTGGTAGAGCAGCGGACTCTTAATCCGTTTGTCGCGAGTTCGAGCCTCGCATCCCCCACCAATCAAATCAAAGACTTATGTAAGCCAATGGCTGCATGGTCGTCATACTTGAATAAATCAACCTGCTAGCAATTCATCATCATGCGGCTATTTCTGGCCCCTGGTTTTCTGTATGGTGGCACACCCTATAGTGAAAACACAGTTTTGAGTTACAGCTTCTAGTCTGGCATGCATGCGCCAATAGGTTTCACGCTGTTTAATCTCCATTACATGAAAAGATGTCAGGCAACGATGATAGTATAGAGTTTAGACTCTTTGTCGAGAATAGAGCTTAAAGTGACGAAGCAAAAAGTGAAAACAATAATTGAATTCAGGGTCGTTCTTGCTGCGATTCTGTTGTTTGGTTTTTGTACTTTTTCATCCAGCTCATCATATGCTGCTGAAAAAATTGCGCTGCAGCTCAAATGGCATCACCAGTTTCAGTTTGCAGGCTACTATGCTGCCCAGAGCAAGGGATTCTATCAGCAGGAAAATCTAGATGTGAATATAGTGGAGGGCGGCGGTGATGTGCCTGCGCTCACGCAAGTGCTTTCAGGTGCCGTGCAATATGGTATCGGCGATTCAGATATTCTTCTGTCGCGCACGAATGGAAAGCCGGTTGTAGCTATTGCTTCTATCTTTCAACACTCACCGTATGTTCTGATGAGTCTGCGTGAGAAGAAAATCAACACCCCGCAAGACCTGATTGGCAAGCGCATCATGCTTTCTAACGATCAAGGCGCAACCCAGTTTAAAGCGATGATGCATAAAGCAGGTATCGGCCTGGAGCATGTCACTCTTTTGCCGCATACATGGAATCTGCAAGACCTGATTAAAGGTAATACCGATGTTGTTTCTGCCTATGCAACAGCTGAACCTGTGCAGCTTGAAGCGATGGGTTACCACCCTTCGATATTAAGTAATCAGGATTATGGTGTAGATTTTTACGGAGATATCCTGTTTACAAGCGAGAGTGAGATATCTGCACACCCTGAGCGCGTAGATGCATTTTTACGCGCCACCAAAAAAGGTTGGGCTTATGCATTTGCGCACCGTGAAGAGGTCGCCCACCTGATTGCCGGCATGCATGGTGTTTCTGAGCGCGGAATTACTTATGACATGCTGCTTAAAGAAGCAAGCATCATGGAGCCATATGTTCTTTCCGATGTTGTCGAATTCGGCCATATGAATGTCGAGCGCTGGGAAAGCATAGCTAAGACAATGGCCGTACTTAAGATTATTCCTGAAAATTACAATCTTGCAGGATTTGTTTACAACAGCAATTACTCTGATTACAGGATTGTGCGCTGGATTCGATCTGCAGCAATAACAGCATTGGTTCTGTTGGGGCTGGTTTTTATCTGGAACCTGCAAATCCGGCGTAATGTAAAAAGCCGAACTATCGCGCTGCAAGAAGAAATACAGCGGCGCGAGCATGCCGAAAACTTGCTTAAGATAGCTGGCAGTGCTGCGCATCTGGGCGGCTGGATCATGGATATTGAAAGTGGCAAGGTCACATGGTCAGACGAAGTGGCGGCTATTCATGGCATGCCTCCCGGCTACTCGCCTAGCGTGCAAGAGGGTGTTTCACTTTTTGTGCCGGAACATCAGCCAAAAATAGAGGCTGCAATCCGCAATTGCATTCAGAGTGGCATTCCATATGACCTTGAGCTGGAAAAAATAACCGCCAAGGACAAACGCATCTGGGTGCGTACTATCGGCCAGGCGGTTCGTGATGTAGATGGCACTATTGTTCGCCTGCAAGGCGCATTTCAGGATATTTCAGAACGCAAGCGTCTTGAAGCCTTCAAGGCAGGCCAGAACGCGATTCTGGAACGGATTGCCGTGAATTCACCATTACCCGAAGTGCTGCATGCCACAGTTAAGCTCATAGAGTCACAGTTTCCAAGGTGCATGTGCTCAATTTTGCTTATAAGCAGTGACGGGCTGCATTTATGCAAAGGTGCAGCGGTCAAGCTTCCCTACGCTTATCTGCAGAGCTTTGATGGTGCTGCAATCGGCAGCAAAAACGGCTCCTGCGGCACTGCGGCATACCAAAAAAAACGGATTATTGTCACTGATATTGAAACTGACCCGTTATGGGATAACTACAGGGCAGATGCAATGCAATACGGTTTACGTGCCTGCTGGTCATCCCCAATTTTATCCAGCGATCATCTCGTGATTGGCACTTTTGCGGTTTACCATCAGGAACCGCATATCCCAGGAGATGAAGAGCTGGAATTGGTAGATGCATGTTCGCATATTCTGGGCATCGCTATCGAACGCCATAATTCGCAGGAGCACCTGAGGCTGCTGGAAAGCGGGATTTCAAGGCTCAATGACATTGTGATGATTACAGAATCGATACCATCAGACTATCTGGGGCACCGCATCATATACGTCAATGAAGCATTCGAGCGCATCACCGGTTTCAGTCATGAGGACGTGATAGGTAAATCGCCTAACATTCTGCATGGCAGCAGCACGCAGGCAGAAGAGCTTGCCAAGGTCAGCCAGGCTTTTAGAGAAACCAAGCCAGTACATACTGAACTCATACACTACAAAAAGTCTGGTGAGGAAATCTGGATGGAGCTCGATATTGTGCCAATCAGCGATGAGGTAGGCCTTAATACGCATTGGGTGGCAGTGATGCGGGATATTACGCAGCGCAAGCAAACCGATATCAAAATCCAGCAGCTTGCGTTCTATGACTCGATGACAGGCTTGCCAAACCGCCAATTACTGATTGATAGACTCAAACAGCGTTTAGCTTCAAGTTCGCGCAGCCATCATTCAGGTGCATTGCTATTTATCGATCTTGATAATTTTAAATCGCTTAACGATACCCATGGCCATGACGTAGGCGATATGCTGCTGGTTGAGGTGGCGCGGCGTATCGTTAAGTGTGTACGTGATAGCGATACAGTAGGGCGGCTGGGCGGTGACGAGTTTGTGGTCATTATCAATGAGCTTGATGAAAACCTCAGGGATGCAGCGGTTCAGGCTAGTACTGTATCCGAGAAAATTTTATTGTGTTTTAAAGAGCCTTTTCAGCTTAATGGTTACGTACACCACACTACACCAAGCATAGGCGTTACATTGTTTAATCATGATTCGCCAACATCGGTAGATGAACTGTTAAGGCGAGCCGATTTAGCCATGTATAAGGCAAAGGATTCCGGACGTAATACATTCCGCTTCTTTGACCTTCAAATGGAAGCTTTAGTCCGTGAGCGTGTTGCGCTTGAGGCAGATTTGCACCTTGGCATACTGAATGAACAGTTCGTTCTGCATTTTCAACCTCAGCTAGATCAGGATCGGCGTATCGTAGGTGCAGAAGCACTGATACGCTGGAACCATCCGCATCGGGGCTTGGTAATGCCTGGGCATTTCATACAGATGGCGGAGGATTCCGGGCTGATACTGCAGATTGGTGACTGGGTGCTAGCCACTGCCTGCAAACAGCTGCTGCTGTGGGCAAAAGATGCGCATACTGCGAACCTGGTACTTTCGGTCAACGTAAGCCCACGCCAGTACTTGCAGGCAGATTTTGTAGATAAGGTCACAGCGCTTATTGAGCTGAGTGGTGCGGATCCGTCGAAACTTAAATTGGAATTGACGGAGAGTATGCTGGTAGAAAATATCGAAGATATTATTGCAAAAATGACAGCACTCAAGGCCAAGGGAATCGGATTTTCACTAGATGATTTTGGTACCGGCTATTCTTCACTTTCTTATCTTAAGCGCCTCCCGCTTGACCAGCTGAAGATAGACCAGTCGTTTGTGCGGGATATCATGATAGACAGTAACGATGCGAGTATTGTGACGACTATTATTGCCTTAGGCCTAAGCCTGGGGCTTGAAGTGCTGGCAGAAGGAGTCGAGACCGAAGAGCAGATGCAGTTCCTTTTAAGTCATGGCTGCCATGCTTTTCAAGGCTATTTATTCAGCAAACCTATGCCGGTTGATGGTTTTGAGTTACAGGTCAGAGAAGCTTGATAAATACTTAATCCGATGCACCTTTCCAGTTTGCGGTGCATAGGCTGGCGCCAGGCATTTCAGTCTGTTTTATACGGCAGTCTTGGGCTCATACACATAAACACGGTTACGCCCCGCGTGTTTTGCTTCATACATAGCTTTATCAGACTGCCCCAGCAAGCTGTCAATTGAGTCATTTTCATTGCGTAATGCTGTAACCCCGATTGATACAGTGAATTGTATAAGTTGGCCATCTTCTGCTTTGACTGCTGTAGCTTCAATGTTTTTCCGCATTCTCTCAGCAATCTCCACCCCAAGAGTGATTTCAGTTTTGGGGAGTAGAAATGCGAACTCCTCACCGCCGATGCGGCCAACAATGTCGTATTGGCGTAAAGATTGCTGGCATAATTGAGCCAGGCATTTAAGAACTTCATCGCCTGTCTTATGCCCGTAAGTGTCATTAATGGTTTTGAAATTGTCTATGTCCATCATCAGCACCGACATGCTGTCACCCTGACGTACTGTGCGATATAACTCCACCTCGGCCCTCATCATGAAGTTACGGCGGTTTGGCAGGCTGGTCAGTTCATCAATCTGCGCGATTTGATCCAGTTTCTGTATCGCACTGCGGCGCAACGCCTCTGCTTGCTGCAGCCTGAACTGTAAAAATGCTAAAGCGGCCAGAAGTAAAGCTGTCCCGGCGGTAGACCTCAGCGAAAGTATGCGCCACTGTGCCAGAACATCGGTTTCAGCAATTGCAACGTTTACGAAAAATGGGTAACTGTTGAGTACGTGAAAAGAGCCGATGCGCATAATGTTATCAACAGGTGACAGGTAGCGCTCAACACCGACTTTTTCACCGGAAGAAATGCGCTGGGCTTGAATTGAAATAAATTCCCGATTGTAATCCGCAGTGCTGGCCGGGTGCCTGAATACCAATTTTTGGTTATCAGTCCGCATCAGGCCAATTGCACCATGCTCACCAATCTCAATAGAGTCAAACAGCTTCTGCAGGTAATCCAGATCAACCGTTGCAGATACAATCCCTGCAAATTGGCCGTTCTTGTTTTGTATCCTGCGGGCAACCACCATCATGGGGCGATTGTTGGTTCTTGAGATAAGAACATCAGAAAATGTGAGTTCACAATCAGCGTTATCGCGCAAGTGTTGAAAATGGTCGCGGTCGGCGATGTTGATTAGCGGGGCATTAGGCTCTGAGCTGGTTATCTCTTGCCCGCGGGCATTAAAAATATAAAAACCATTAACTTCAGGGAAGTTTGTTTTAAAACCGATAAGGTAGTTTGTCCATGCCGAGAGGTCTTCTTGGGTCGCTGCGGCCAGATTCATGGTTCCAGTTTTTGATGCAATTTGTGCGAGGTCGGCATCTACGCGACGAAAAGTTGAATCCAGGCGCTCTTCAAGGACCCATGCCAGATTTTTAGTATTAATGGCAGCTAAATCAAGCACCTGTACGCGAGTCTGCCAGAGGTGGTAGCTAAGCAGCAATAGCGTAATGATGAAAGCCAGCAGCGTAATGGCACCATATGCTGGCTCTTTTGACAGCACATCCGAACCGGCAGATTTGATGGAGATTTTCCTCATAAATTTAACTCACGGGGAATGTGATTTATATTCCTCATCGTTATTGAAGCTGCGGCAATGTCATGAAATCATATTCTTCAAGGATGAAATGTCACTTGTTTGCTAAATTTTACTTGCTTGCTAGTGTAGAGATAATTCCAGAATAGTGGTAATTCTAGCATTAATCGCCATGTATGCAGCCCACCCGAAAGAGTGGTAAACGAAGTTCGTATCAGTACCAGTTAGTGGCAGTCATGGGTATTGATCCATTTTTATGGTGCCTCAATGTTACAATCTAGCCGTATCAGCAAACTATGAAAGTAACCCTAATATTATGAATTCGCAGCATGCGAACCCTGCAGATGAGGTCTTGTGCAACTGCAGCGGCACAAAACGCGGCCATATCCAAAAACTGTTTGAGCAGGGCCTTGATATCGATGCTATTTCAAGAAACACTGGTGCTATATCGGGCTGCGGCGGCTGTGAATGGGATATTGCCGAGTTTCTGCAAGAGCTTGCCCAACAGGAAAAAGCAAAAGAGCAGGGCGGCTGATTGGCGGGTATCTGTCAGTGAAGTTTCCAGACTATATTTCATTGCTGCTGGCTTCAATGCAGCTATGGTTTACTTTGCTGCCTGCCTAAAACAACTCGGTTTGCGCCGGCGGCGGCGCCGCCAGAAGTGCATCTACGTTAATCTCGAAAATACCTAGTTTCCCCGGGCATGGCATAAACTCTATCGGAGTGGCCTCTGCAAATAAAAAGCCAAAATATTCCTGATGAATGCCACCGAAGTGGGCACGCTGCAACTGGCTGACATTTTTGGGTAAATCTCCAGGTCGGCTGCATAGCACCAGGTTGGCAATACCCACTATGCCGCCGTATTGCAGATTCTCTTTTGCGGGTATTGGGATGCCGGAATTGGATTTTATATAGTCGTAATATTGTTCATACAGCCCTTTGCTGGCATGGATGAGAATAGGGCCGCGGTATTGGGTGCCCCAGGTACGGTCATCAACCAGCAGGTAGCCGTTTGCAATCAGCCATGCATAGGGTTGTTTTAACGAAAGCGCTTTTGCAGTGCCGGAAGGGAGCGATCGAGGCGAAGCTGGCATTGTCAGATAGCTGGGGTTATTGCTTGGGGGAAAGAATTGGTGCCGGATGTCGGAATCGAACTGACGACCTTCGCATTACAAGTGCGCTGCTCTACCAACTGAGCTAATCCGGCGTTATGAACTGGCGCGCATTATACTGGAATAAATAAGAAAGTGTCATGTCAGATTTGAGCTAATGATAAATTTTTTAATGAATGCAGTCGTATCGAGTGCAATCAAGCTGCAAATTCATTAACAGAATCCTGCTTGCTTTAATTGGTTTCGGGTGTTTTTTGCTGATACTTTTTCCGCAAAGGTTTTAAGGTAAGCAAGCCCAATATCTTGAGCTTGATTCGTCTTATATGAATTCTACTGATGATTGACTTGTCCGGCCTGTATTTCCATACCGAATAACGATTGATGATTAACTCCCAAAGTTTCATTCTGATAAAAAGCGGGATAATTAACTGTTCTGGGTAATTTTTGTTCACTATGCCGGTGTAATTTGCAATTTGCCCACAATCGAAATAATTTCTAATGTTTTCAGTTAGCGGTTCGCCAATGTACTTTGAATGATAAGCCCATGCTGTTGGCCGCATGTCTGCCTCAAAATAATACCTTTTGTTATCAGGGTGGGTCCGTATGCAGCTGATATTGGCAAAGCCATCCGCTCCCAGGGCTTTTCCTATGCTGGTCAGTTCGTCAAAAACGGTTTTCCCCGCTGCTGCGGCCTGCATGTAATTTCTTAGGACTGAAACGCCAAAAGGGCTGGCGTTCAAATTTTCAACTACAGTTGAATAGCTGTAGTGTATGAGTTTCCCATCTTTATAAAATGCTTCAATGGCGACCAAATCACCAGTTATTTTCCTTTGTAATATGGCCGGGTAGTGAGTGAAATCAATAAGGATTTTTTGCAGGTCTTCGTCACATAAGCATTCAAAGGTTTCTGCCCCCGCGCCTGAAAAGTCCCCCTTAAGCATCAGCGGAAAACCCATTTTTAAAGCAGCATCTTCTAATTCTTTTTTTGAGTTGATGACTGCAAATTCCGGTGTCGGTATATTTGAAGTTTGAAGTATCAATGACAACCCGATTTTTGATGTGAGATGGCTAAAGAATTTCTGGTCAGTGACAGGAAGCAATGCCAGCTTCATTTCTGCTGGCAAGTCTGATTTAAGTATCAGGTTGATGCTTAAATCATCGGCGGGAATAATCAGGTCATATTGATGATGCAAAACCCCTGATGATTTTTCGATGAGGTCTGCAGGGTTCTCGGCTAAATAAAACCTATGTATCTGCCTGTCCTGCTTCAGGATTTTTTTAGTAGATATACAATCCACCTCAAAACCCGCCTGCGTCAGCAGATTGGGCAGGGCAAGCGTAAGGTCTACAGCTTGGCTGATAATCAGCGCCTTTTTGTGCGGTTTTTTTGCCATCAGGTTATTCTGTTTTATTCATTTCAGATATTTGTTTTTTCGCAGCCGCTGGTAAGCTGGGCGTTGCCGGGATATTGAAGATTGACACTAGACTAAAACTGACTAATAATCAAACTTGTTTTTCTAAATTAAATTGTAAATTAAATCAGATCAAGAAGAGGCCTTTATGACTAAGCATTTGAAAATCGATCAATCCAAACTTCTGGGTTTTAAGATTCTTTCCAAGCAGACAGTATTGAGCTGCGCTGATGCCGGTGCAAAAATGGGTGGTAAAATAGGCTTAACTAAGCCTGCTCCAATACGTGAAAGCACAAAGCCAATTGTTAATGCTTAAGCTGTTATGAGTTTTTGTAATAGCTGTTTAAAAAAAACCGGCGATTGATTCGCCGGTTTTTTTATCCACCAAGGTTCTTTTGATGACTATATCTTTTGCGTTACACCCCGATGGAGCGCGTGCAGAGGTGCTTGATGGCAGAATGCGCTTGCAGCTGGCTGATAGCTTGGCTTACATCAAGACTTCGATAGCGGAGCAGTGGGGTGAGGAAATTCCTGGCCTTGATCTTGTTGTCAGTAATATGCAATCAGGTTTGCGCTATCCACCTTCAACCTTCGGGCTTTATTACGAAATTGCATTCGCATTGTTTAACGGGGATGATGCCGCTGCCAGAACCCTTATTGCCGAGCTGATACAGCAAAAGCCTTGCCGCAGCAATGAATCTTCAGTTATCAGCTTGGGGCAAGCTTCACCTGCTGATTTTCTACGCTACCAGAAATTCATCAATAGCGACCCTACAACCAGCATCAGGATAGTTGCACTTGCGGACGACCGCGCAGAATACGCCTTGACGCGTTTTGAAGCTGTGCTGCAAAGATTTAAAACCGTGCTGCCCGAAACTTATGCTGAGTTTTCGGAATTGATCAGAGAAATTATTCTGGTTGGCAGCGATAAGCTTGGGGCTGCGTATGATTTTGATGGTGGTTCTTTTTATATGCTATGGGGGGCATTGTTTATTAATGCCGAGGCTGACAGGAATGATGTTGAAATGATTGAAGCGCTGGTGCATGAAAGCTCACATAGCCTGCTTTTTTCCTACACGATTGATGAACCGCTGGTGAATAATAGCGATGATGAGTTGTTTGCCTCGCCTTTACGTCAAGACTTGAGGCCGATGGACGGTATTTATCATGCCACCTATGTTTCTGCCCGCATGCACTTGGCCATGTCTGCGCTGATAGAATCGGGCCAGCT
>Ga0208508_1000080_pt1 | contig 25996 bp, 20 predicted proteins | sample LakWasMeta1_LOW4_2_FD_183853 | JGI IMG/M metagenome (GOLD analysis project Ga0208508, IMG submission 183853) | Freshwater sediment methanotrophic microbial communities from Lake Washington under simulated oxygen tension - Sediment Metagenome... | ecosystem: Environmental > Aquatic > Freshwater >...
GGTCTGGCGTTTATAACGCAGGTCTCGCTGTTTTCCTGTTATTTCCACCCCTGTATCGAGGCGTGGGTATGAACATCTGCAATCCTGTTTGGGGATGGTTAATCGCTGGATTTTTAGCATTTACCAGTGCAGTATTAATTTTAGCGTCTCGCGACTTACGCCGCCGCGCTACGTTTGTCTATTGGGAATCGCTACTACGCTATATCGCCGCACTGGTGCTTGTTCCCGCAGGACTATTCGGCGATGTGGGTCTGATTGTCGTACCGTTGGGTTTGGGTGATCTGGCTATTGGTTTAGTGTATATGTTTGGTTTACCCAAAGAATTGGGTGTTTCTCATCTTACCTTGCTTTGTGATGCTGTTGATTGAAGCGAGTTACATTTCTAAAAATAATAAAAAGCTACTATGAATACATTTTCCCTTACCCGAATACTGTCTTGCTGCACATTGTTGGTTTATTTGTCGTTGGCAACAGTGGCAATGGCTAAATCTACCGATCCGTTACCCTCTTGGAATAATGGTACGACTAAATCGGCTATTGTGCAGTTTGTTAAAAATGTCACTAAAAAAGGCGGTGTAGATTTTGTGCCACCTGCTGAACGTATTGCGACTTTCGATAACGATGGCACGTTATGGTGTGAGCAGCCAATGTATGTGCAACTGGCTTTTGCCTTAGATCGTGTAAAAGCTGAAGCACCCAAGCATCCTGAATGGAAAGAGACAGAACCTTTTAAATCCGTGTTGGCTGAAGATATGAAAGGCATTATGGCAAGCGGGGAAAAAGGCTTGGCAGAAATGATAATGGCAACACACGCAAGTATGAGTGTTGAGGAATTCAATCAAATCGCCAAATACTGGCTAACAATGTCTAAGGATGCAAAATTTAAGCGTCCTTATACTGAGCTGGTTTATCAACCCATGCTGGAACTGTTGAATTATCTTCGTGCTAATGGCTTTAAAACCTACATTGTTTCAGGTGGTGGTGTTGAGTTTATGCGTCCGTGGACTGAAAAAGTCTATGGTATTCCACCCGAACAGGTGATCGGCAGCAGTATCAAAACCAAATATGAACTGGTCGATGGCAAGCCTGTGTTAATACGTCTGCCAGAGATTGATTTTATTGATGATAAAGACGGCAAACCTGTTGGTATCCAAAAGTTTATTGGGCGCAGACCGATTGCGGCATTTGGTAATTCCGACGGTGATTTACAAATGCTCGAATGGACAACAGCGAATAATGCGCCACATTTCGCGTTGATTGTTCATCATACCGATGCGGAACGTGAATATGCGTATGACCGTGACACCGCGTTTGGTCGTCTCGATAAAGCATTGGATGAAGCGTCACAAAAAGGCTGGACAGTGGTAGATATGAAACAAGATTGGAAACAAGTGTTTCCTTTTGAGAAATAACGTATTCTCGATAACAGTAGACAGTCACTACGAAATAAAAAATAATGAAGCGTTCTTTTAACCTTAGGAGTAAATAGTGAAAATAAATAAACAAATAATAAAACAGCATTCCGCTCATGCGGCACTGTTGTTATGTGTGCTGGGTGCGCTTTCTGGGTGTTCTTCTCTTCAGACAGCAAGTAATGATGTGAAGGATATGGCGGTTGCACCTGCGCCTAATGCGGGTTTTATTCAAAATCCTGAACGAGACACTAAAATAGCGTATTTACCATTTCAAAGAGCTTGGGTTGATCCTAGCTTCAACAAAGATAATTACACACAAATAGTTATTGCTCCTGTCAACACACAATACATGCTGAAAATGGATTGGCTGCATGATATGAGTTCGGCTAGTTGGATGGGTAATGTACAAAAAGATATTGCAGAACTTGCGCAATATTTCCATGATGAAGTGGTCAAGCAGTTCAATATAGACCCCAATCATCGCTTTCAAGTCATTGATTCTCCCCCACGCAATAAACGAGGCGTTTTACGTTTAGAACTCGCCTTAGTTGAAGTAGATCCATCAATGCCTGTATTGCACGCACTGAGTTGGGCAGGTCCTCCAGGAACTGGTACTGCGGCGGGTATGGTCAATCAACGAAGAGCCGCATTTGAAGGTCGTCTGCGTGATCTAAAAACCAACAAAATAGTGGCAACCTTTGCTGATCGTAATATGCAGGACATAGGTCCTCTCGATTTGACTCGTCTAACGTGGTACGGTCCTGCTAAAGGTATCATGGATATGTGGGCGAAGCAGTTTGTAGAAATCGCTAATCGCAAACCAGGTGAAGTAATATCCGATCCTACAGCGTTTACGTTAAGACCGTTTTAATTTTTCAATTGGAGTATAAACCCAAGTTTATACTCCTCTACGCCGTATGGCGTGAAACGAAATAAGGTGCTATGAACGCCACCGCATTGCTTTATGCGGATTTACTGTAACAATCAAATCAAAAAGAGCGGAGATGTTTGAAAATTTTATTAATAGTGGTGTGTATGTTGTTTACCTCAAGCGTTTATGCTGGTTGTGTAACAACCTCACGCGGCAAGACTGTTTGCGATACGACTAGCTCAACAGCAGTTGTTGCTCCTAGTTCAACAGCTGTAGTTGTTAATCCCAACACAGCTACTGCCGCAGGTTACAATGCTAGAACAGGTAATGCCGCTGTAACACAAACCAACCCGAATGGTGTAGCACACACTCAAACCAGTCGCGGCGGTGAAGCGTACACTAAAAATGGCAAGGGGGTTGTTCAAGGACCGAGTGGTACGACTTGTGCAAAAACTGCGCGTAACCAAGGCTGTCGGTAGGTAGCGGCTGAGTTTGTCACTTAGGCTTCAAGCTACGCGCAAAAATAACGCAGTAATATGGGCAACCATAAAATCGTTGCCCATATTTTTTGTTAAGAACCTTGGTTGGAACGATATTGAAATTTATCAAGTGGTTATTACTGGGATTGCTATTAATAGCAACAACTGTTTGGGCTGTGTTGGCTATTTATTTCGGTAATTCTCATACCAGCGGTGTGCAGACGGCGATAGCGGCGGCGGTTGGTTTGTTTGGCTTTGTAACGTTGGTCGGCTTAGGTCTTACTCAGTGGCGCAAGCGTTTTTTAGTCACTTATAGTCTTGTATTTACGTTGATTGTCAGTGGATGGTGGTTTGCTGTTCAGCCGTCTAATACACGGCAATGGCAAGCCGATCTTGCCGTATTGCCCTATGCAACTGTCGAAGGTGATCTTGTCACCGTGCATAATATTCGCAATGTCGATTACCGCAGTGAATTCGACTATACCCCCGCTTATTACGATAAAACTTTCGATTTAAACGCGCTAAAGAGCGTTGATTTATTTGCAGTCTATTGGATGGGTCCTGCTATTGCCCATACCATCATCAGTTTTAATTTCGGCGATAAGGATTACCTAGCCGTATCAATAGAAGCCCGCAAGGAATTGGGCGAAGGCTATTCGACAATTAAGGGATTTTTTCGTCAATACGAACTGACTTATATTGTCGCGGATGAACGCGATGTGATTCGGTTGCGCACTAATTACCGTAACGACCCGATTGAAGATGTTTATCTCTATCGGCTGCATCCCCCTAAAGAAAATGTACGCCGTTTATTTCTTGAATACATAAGAAAGATCAATGAATTACATGAAAACCCCTCGTTTTATAATACCTTGCTGGATAACTGTACCACGGCTATTTGGTTTAATACGCGCGTGAATCCAACACATTTGCCGTTCTCTTGGAAAATTTTATTGAGCGGTTATCTGCCTGAATACATTTATGAATCTGATGGATTGAATACTAAAATCCCTTTTGAACAACTACAGCAACAAGCTCATATTAATGCAGTGGCTAAAACGCTTGATAAATCCCCCGATTTTTCACAGGACATTCGATCAGGGCTTGATAAGCCACAATGACAATATACACAACACACGGAGAAACTATGAATAAAGGTACTCTTAAAACTCGATGGCTATTATCATCGCTTTCAATCGCCGTACTTTTATCGGGTTGTGGAAGTATTGGTAAAGGCGTAGCTGAAGCTATTCTGGAAAAATCCGAAAGTGAAGATACTCGAGTTTGTCAGGTGTGGGGTAAACCTTTTACAGGTATTGACGGTTATTTGGCTAAAAAACAAGAAAATACCAAAGTATTATTTGTGCATGGTGTAGGTGATCATGAACCTGGATACACCACGCACTTTCTGGAGAAATTAGCCAAGGAATTGAATTTAAATGTACGCTCAGCAGAACAAAAAAATATTCAACTGCATACGCCTTTATTGCCCAACCAGAATCTCGGTGTGTTGCGCGTAACTCGTTTACTCAATGAACAAACTGGCAAAGAACTGACTTTTTATGAGCTGACTTGGTCAGAAATCACCCGCGAACAAAAAAAATTACTGGCATTTGATACTTCGGGTGATTACGACTTCCGCCGCGCCAAAATTAATGGTTTGTTGAAGAAATTTAGCAATGATACAGGACCTGATCCTGTCATTTATTTAGGAGAAAGCAGGGTTCCTATTCTGGCAGCGTTCGGACAGTCATTCTGTTGGATGGCGACTAGCAGTTTTGCCGATCTTCCCAGCAATGGTAAACATGAATGCACCAATCTGGATGATACTCACGCGGACGATATTACTAGGGACAACTATATATTTATATCTCATAGTTTGGGTAGTCGTATTACCATTGATGGACTACAGCGTCTTGCTGGAATGTTGGTAAATCCTGAAAAATATGTTGCAGGGAACAAAAAAATGGTTGTTGCTCAAAAAACCCTTGAGGCATTGAGAAATAAGCGTATTCCCATTTTCATGCTCTCTAATCAGCTCCCGATCCTGCAATTGGGCAGAGAACTTCCCGAAGTAGCGGGACAGGACGACCGTTATTGTGAACCCAATGGAGCTGATTATAAAAACCGTATGGTGAGTGAAACGGATATTATTGCTTTCAGTGATCCGAATGACTTATTAAGTTATGGCATACCCCATGAGTTTGCGGACAAATATATTGACTCCAGACTGTGTGCCAAGATTACCAATGTTAATATTAATGTCGCTAAGGTGATGGATGCGTTTGGTATCGCTGATTTAGCTAATCCAATGCAAGCCCATGTTGGCTACGATACCGATGATCGTGTAGTTGCTATGATTGCCAAAGGTATTGGTCATGCAGGTGTCGCAGCATTGGTTAAACAACGCTGTGAATTTACTAAAGAAGTGAAGTAAACACTCGCTTAACTATCGTGTAGAGACCTTGCACCGTAACGTCTCTACACACTGCACTACTATTTATCCAGTTTCATTGAGATGTGTCACTGTCTACAGTTAATGTAATATCACTGCTTATTCCCAAATTTTACTTGGGAATGAGTCCATAACCTTTCAAAATAAGATTCTCAAAAATGATTCGTCACAAAACGCCCAAACAGTCTACGCCTAAACCCCATTCAGATGCACCGATGAAGACGCAGTCGTTCATGAAACGCTGGTCTTTTCTGTTTGTGGCTGTCTGCTTGTCGGTGGCGGTTATGGTGGGAATTTACTTTTTTTTACCGATATTAAACAGCCCGCCGTCTCAAGCTACCAATGCGCTTGATGTCAGTGTAAAAAAACCATTGTCCGAATCTGCTGTAACGCCACCACCCACAGCGGCAAGTTATGTTGGTGCGGCAAGTTGTAAAGAATGTCATCAAACTGAGTTTGACGCATGGCAAGGTTCGCACCACCAGTTAGCCATGCAGGAAGTCAATGAACAAACTGTGCTGGGTGACTTTAATGATGCCAAATTCAACTATCACGGTATTGAATCGACGTTCTTTAAGCGCGATGGCAAATTCATGGTACGCACCGATGGCGAGGATGGAAAATTAACTGATTACCCGATTGCCTACACCTTTGGCGTTACGCCATTACAACAGTATTTGATTGAGTTTAAGGGCGGGCGTTATCAAGCACTTAGTATTGCGTGGGATAGTCGTCCAAAAGCCGATGGAGGACAGAAGTGGTTTCATCTGTATCCCAATGAAAAAGTGGATCACAACGATCAATTACACTGGACGAAACGTTATCAAAACTGGAATATGGAATGCGCTGAATGCCATTCTACGCATTTACAAAAAGGCTATGATGCCGCAACTGATAGTTATAAAACTACCTTTAATGAAATCAATGTCGCCTGTGAATCGTGTCACGGTGCGGCATCAAAACATCTCGAATGGGCGAAACACGCGCAGCCGCTGTATTCGGATGATAAAGGCTTCGCAACCAAACTACAAAGTCATTGGCAAGAGGCGTGGACGTTTGCTGATAATGCCGATATTGCCCACCGTGACCAACCCGCTAAAGACGAGCTAATGAATACTTGCTGGACGTGTCATTCGCGCCGTCTGGCATTGGTTGATGGCAGTGCACCCAGTTTGCCGCTGGAAGATACACATCGTCCCTCATTGCTGACGCAACCGACCTATCATGCCGACGGTCAACAACGTGATGAGGATTACACTTGGGGTTCATTCCGTCAGAGCAAAATGTTTCAGCAAGGCGTAACCTGCATGGATTGTCATGAGCCACACACGCTTAAACTACGCGCTGAAGGTAATGCGCTGTGTACGCGTTGCCATAATGCTGAAAAGTTTGATACTGAAAAACACCATTTCCACAAACCTGATTCAAAAGGTGCGGTATGTGTGGATTGCCACGCGCCTGAACAGAATTATATGGTCAATGACGGACGACACGATCACAGCTTTCGTTTACCCAGACCTGATTTATCGCTCTCGTTAGGCAGTCCCAATGCCTGTACTCAATGCCATGCAAAACAAAAACCCGAATGGGCAACTAAAACACTGGATAAATGGTACGGCAAGAACTGGCGGGAGCGTCCGCATTACGGCACAACCTTACACGCGGGTGTAACCGATGGTATAAAAGCGTTGCCGTCATTGCTTGAACTTGCGCAGGATTCAGCCAGCCCTGCCATTGTACGCGCCACCGCCATCACGCTGATTAAGCCGATGATGAGTCCAGAACTACTCACCTTTGCACGCGAGCAGTTAAAGGATGCTGATCCGTCGGTGCGGATTGCAGGGCTGGGTCTGATTGAATCGGTTGATCCCATCAACCGTAGTTTATCTGCCTCGCCACTACTGAGCGACCCTATTCGCGGAGTACGCATTGAAGCCGCTCGCGTTCTTGCCGATATACCCGACAGTCAATTATCAGCAAACAGAATTGAGAGTCGCAATAACGCGATGCAAGAATATATCGACGCTATGAAGATTAATGCCGATTGGCCAGCGGAGAACAGTAATTTAGGTAATCTGTATCTGCGGCAAGGTAAAATTGATGAAGCGATTACTGCCTATCAACGCGCTCTTACTTTAGACCCGCGTTTTGTTGGCGCGTATATCAATCTCGCCGATGCGTACCGTCAACAACAGCGTGATGATGAAGGTGAACAACAGTTACGCAAAGGCTTAGCTTTAGTTCCTGATGCAGCGGATTTACACCACGCGCTGGGTTTACTTTTGGTGCGTAAGGGCGACAAAGCGGAGGCGTTACAGGAATTAGCCAAGGCAAGCAAATTCGCACCGAATGATGGGCATTACGCGTATGTTTATGGTATCGCTCTCAATTCGCTGGATAAACAGCGCGAAGCATTGGCGGTATTAAAAGCCGCTGACAAGCGACAACCACATAATCTGCAAATACTCAGTGCATTAATTTCTATGCACCGTGAGGCTGGGGATAATAAAACCGCGCTGATTTACGCACGAAAAGCCGCCGAAGCGTTGCCCAACAATAAAGAAATAGAGCAGTTAATTACGGAATTGGAAGGTATAAAATGACCAGTTTATTGATAGCGGCAAAAATTATTCCCATGATTTTTGCCGCGCTGTTCCCTGTGGTTAATCCAATTGGAACCGCTCTTATTCTTTACGGCATGACCAGAGGCGTTGATAATCAAACGTGGAAATCAATGTCGAGAAAAATTGCCTTGTATGCGTTTCTTTTATTGTCGTTTTTCTTTTTTTTCGGCAGTTATATTCTCAAATTGTTTGGCATTTCTATTCCCGTTGTGCAGTTCTCAGGCGGTATAGTCTTGGCTTTGATGGGCTGGGAATTGTTAAACCAAAAGGAAGGCAGTAAATCTGAAACAGAAGATAGCTTGCAAAATGTACATCTCTCCGTCGAAACCAAGGCTTTTTATCCTTATACCTTTCCATTGACCATAGGACCTGGTGGTTTAGCAGTGGTGTTGACGTTTAGTGCGCATTTGGATCGAGAATCAAGACTCCTTATCACATTGGAACAAGGTGCGGCAATTATTGGTATTTTCTTGATGTGCGTAGTCGTTTCTTTTTGTTACCGCCATCTTAAATACATGACCAATAAATTTTCAGCGTCTAGTGCATTAGCCATCTCAAAAATTCTCGCTTTTTTTGTGTTGTGTATTGGTGTTGAAATTGCGTGGGCTGGCTTTAAGGCACTTAGTCAACAATAAGGCTGGATGTTTCTGACAACTCCAACCATTGCTTATCACGCAGTATTTGCAATGGTCGATAATTGCTTTTATACGCCATCTTTTGACAGGCTTTAATCCAAAAGCCGAGATATAAAAAATCTTTATGTTGCCGTTTAGCGTATTCAATTTGCCACAACACCGCATAAACACCTAAGCTGTAGCTAGAAAACTTGGGATCAAAAAAAGTGTAAACAGCGGATAACGCATTATTTAAGTCATCGACAATGGCAACACCTGCCAACTCATCATTAATTGAAAACTCAACAAATACCGTGTCACACCATGAACTGCTAAGAAAATTAATATAATCCTCAGGACTCGACTCCGCCATATTGCCCCCCGTATGGCGCGTTTGTTGATAACGTAAATACAGATCGTAATGGGCTTGTTCAAAAACAGCAGGTTTAATGACGGCTTTAGCGTGGCTATTTTTACGCCAACAACGCTGTTGGCTACGGTCAGGTTTAAATTGCCGCACGGCTATTCTGGCAGGAATACACGCTGTGCAGTGTGGACAATGTGGCACATACACATCATCACCACTACGGCGAAAACCTTGTTCAATAAGCTGACTATAAATTGACGTGGTAAGTGAATAGGAAGGATGCACAAACACCGATTGGCTTTGTTCGTCATCGAGATAACTGCACGGATGAGGCTGGGTTAAAACTAGAGGAATCGAAATCATAGCACCTGCCACGCGTGTGGACTAACAGACAGTTCACAATATTGATTGAGTCGCTTTACAAATTCACGGCGATCAATTTCTTCAGCTCCTAAACTTGCCAGATGGCTGGTGTATACCTGACAATCAATCAGTTGATACCCCCATTCTTTAAGCTGCGCAACCAAACTCACAAAGGCAACCTTAGACGCATCGGTTTTGCTGTGAAACATCGATTCACCAAAAAACACCTGCCCTAATGCCACACCATACAAACCACCGACTAATTCACCCTCAAACCACACTTCCACTGAATGTGCGTACCCTTGATGATGTAAATTAATATAGGCTTGATTGATGTCAGCACTTATCCATGTTCCCTCGCTGTCTTTTCGAGGCTTTGCACACGCGGCAATCACTTGGCTAAAAGCGGTATCAAAACTGACGGTAAATATATTTTTACGCATCGTTTTAGCTAAACTACGCGATACGATGAGCTTATCAGGAAATACCACTAAACGCGGATCAGGCGACCACCATAAAATCGGTTCATCGGGATTGTACCAAGGGAAAATTCCGCGCCGATACGCGTTAAGTAGCCTCGTAGTGGACAAACACCCACCCACTGCTAATAAGCCATCGGGTTCACGCAAGGCTTGATAGAGCGGTGGGAATGTTTGTTCGGGGTTATCGGGATCGAGCAGGGTTAGACGCATGGTTTTCTAATGGTTTTATTCTCATGCGGAGTACAAACTTTTGTTGTACTCCAAAGTGGCTTATGTAGTCTTGTGTAGTTTAGGCGTGCTACGCCACACGGCTTGTGTCAGGTTACGCTACACTAATTCGTCAAGAAATTTTTCCGCATCCAATGCCGCCATACAGCCCGCACCCGCTGAAGTAATGGCTTGCTTATAAACCGAATCCATCACGTCCCCAGCGGCAAACACACCCGCCACACTGGTAGCAGTCGCATTGCCATGAATACCACTGTTCACTTTAATATAGCCATGATCCATGTCTAACTGACCTTCAAAAATGGCTGTGTTAGGCGTATGACCAATGGCAATAAAAACGCCGTGAACATCAATGTCTTTCGTTGAACCATTCAACGTGTTTTTAATACGGATACCTGTCACACCCATGTCATCACCTAGCACTTCATCTAGTTGCGCATTCCATTCAATGTCCACGTTACCCGTTTTAGATTTTTCAATCAGTTTGTCAGACAGAATTTTCTCAGAACGGAATTTGTCGCGTCTATGCACAACCGTGACTTTGGAGGCGATATTGGCTAAATACAAGGCTTCTTCAACCGCTGTATTACCGCCACCAATTACTGCAACCGCTTTATTACGGTAGAAAAAACCATCACAAGTAGCACACGCAGATACGCCTTTACCTTTAAAGGCTTCTTCTGAATCCATTCCTAAATAACGTGCCGATGCACCTGTGGCAATAATCAAAGCGTCACAAGTATAAGTACCTGAATCGCCTGTTAAGGTAAACGGACGGCTGGATAAATCGGTGGTGTGGATATGGTCGAAAATAATTTCAGTATTAAAACGCTCAGCGTGTAAACGCATTCTTTCCATTAAATCAGGGCCTTGTAAGCCTTCGACATCACCTGGCCAGTTGTCAACTTCAGTGGTGGTGGTCAATTGTCCGCCTTGCTGCATACCTGTAATCATGACAGGATTAAGATTTGCCCGCGCCGCATAAACGGCGGCGGTATAACCCGCAGGGCCAGAACCTAAAATTAATAAACGGCAGTGTTTGGTATTACTCATTAGGGAAATCCTCTGTAGTTTAGGTGTGCATCGTTCCAATCAAACCGCCAAGGGTTTAAAAACCTCGGCGGTTTGTCAGTCGTAAAATGTGTGGATTATGGCGGTAAACCTGCATTAGGTAAACGTTATTTTTCCGCTAAACGTTGTTGCCATGCGGCTATTCTGGGCATTAATTCAGTTAAATCAATCGTAGTCAATTGACGGTTTTGTAATAATCGCCGACCTGCTACCCAAACATCGGTGACTTGCCGACGACTTGCCGCATAAACGATTTGTGAGACTGGACAGTATAAGGGTTGAGTTTCAAGTGTACTCAAATCAACAGCAATTACATCGGCGGCTTTGCCGATGCGTAACGAGCCAATCTCATCCGCTAAACCTAAGGCTTTCGCGCCGTTAATGGTTGCCATGCGTAATGCGGTCATCGCCGAGATCGCGCTGGCATCATTGGCGACGGCTTTGCCCAATAATGCGGCGGTGCGCATTTCGCCGAACATATCTAAATCGTTATTACTCGCTGCTCCGTCTGTGCCTAAGGCGACATTTATACCTGCATCCAAACATTTAGCAACAGGACAAAAGCCACTTGCCAGTTTTAAATTGGATTCAGGGCAATGCACAATGTGTGCGCCTGCCTTGGCTAATAACGTGATTTCTGCATCGGTTAATTGCGTCGCATGAACAGTAACTAAAGATTTATTTATTAAACCCAATTCTTGCAAACGTTGTAAGGGTCGTTTGCCTGTTTGTTCCATTGCTTGTTCAATTTCATGTTGGGTTTCATGGACATGAATATGTACAGGGCAGTGCAGTTCTTTCGCATAACCCGCAATTTTTTGTAATGGTGCATCTGATACTGTGTAAGGCGCGTGCGGTGCAAATGCGCTGCTACATAAACTTGAATCACGCAGTTGTTCAGTTAGTGTTAAGCCTTTTTGTAGATACTCATCGCTGTCTTTTGCCCAGACGCTTGGAAAGTCAATGACAATCAAGCCTACGGTGGCGCGTATGCCTGCTTGTTCGGCTTGCTGAGCTGTGATGTCGGGGAAAAAATACATATCGTTAAAGCAGGTTGTACCGCCGCGTAGCATTTCCGCAATGGCTAAATCAGTACCGTCTTTAACAAATTCTTCACTCATCCATTGTTGCTCTAATGGCCAGATATGATGTTGTAACCAGTCCATTAACGGTAAATCATCGGCAATACCGCGCATTAAACTCATGGCGGCGTGCGTGTGACTATTGATAAGACCAGGTAATAAAACGTGATTTTCTAAGGTCTCGACCGTAGTGCCTTTATAACGTTGTTTTGCCAATCTGGTGGGCAGTAAATCAATAATCCTGCCGTCATGAATGACTAGCGTATGGTCTTTGACTGTATCGAATGGCGGTTCTACGGGTATAATCCAGCCAGCATGTATGAGTATATCAACTATCATGGTGAGTTCCTGTGGTTAGTTGCGATGATTATAACTTTTTAGTATTGGGTTTAAATGAAAATGACAAGACAACAGAAAGAAACAGTACAAGCTTTGCAATGGACGGGTGACGCGCTGAAAGTATTGGATCAGCGACGCTTGCCTGAACACATTATTTATGACGATTGCAAAGATGCCAACGATGTCGCTAAAGCGATTACCAGTATGCGTGTACGCGGTGCGCCTGCGATTGGTATTGCCGCCGCTTATGGCGTGGTGTTATCGGTACGCAAACATTATGCCCAGTCTAATCATTGGCGACAAAAAGTGGTTGCCGATATTGATTTATTGGCAAAATCCAGACCGACAGCAGTGAATTTATTTTGGGCGTTGGATCAAATGAAGGCAACGTTAAGCCAACAATCGACCAATCCATTAGCGGCAATTTTAGCGTGTGCGGAACGCATTCATGCCGAAGATGTTGCTGCCAATCATAAAATGGGCGAATTGGGTGCTGATTTGTTGATGGGGGCTAAAGGCGTACTTACACATTGTAATACTGGCGCGTTAGCGACAGGCGGTTATGGTACAGCACTAGGCGTGATTCGTAGTGCGCATCGCCGACAAGCTCTAAATGTCTATGCAGGCGAAACTCGTCCTTGGTTACAAGGTGCAAGACTCACCGCGTGGGAATTATCACAAGAACATATACCCGTTACGTTAATTGCTGACTCAGCCGCCGCGTGGCTGATGAAAACAGGCGCGATTGATTGGGTTATCGTCGGAGCTGACCGTATTACTGCTAATGGCGATGTGGCTAATAAAATTGGTACTTATGGCTTGGCGGTATTGGCTCAGCAACACGGTGTCAAATTTATGGTTGTCGCACCAACTACAACCATAGATTGGGGCATTAACCAAGGTGATCAAATCAAAATTGAAGAGCGTGATGCCAAAGAATTATTACCTGATTGCTATCTTGAAGAGGAGTCTATTGTTAGCGCGTGGAATCCTGTCTTTGATGTCACGCCCGTAGAACTGATTAGCGCGATAGTTACAGAACGCGGCGTTGTGTTAAATCCAGCGACTGGTCAAGGGGTAAGGGGGTTAAAATGATACTGATTAAAAAAGCCAATAATCCGCTGATTGCGGTTGGTTTTTTGATTAAAGGTCTTAAGTTAGTGACGCACCCCACATTGCGCTCTTTTATTATCATTCCAATACTCATCAATATCGTGCTGTATAGCGTGGTATTAGCATTGGGTTATTATTATGTCGATGAGCTGATTACACAGGCGATTCCAAACTGGTTACATTGGTTAAGTTGGATACTATGGCCGTTGTTTTTTATCAGCTTTTTTGTGCTGAGTTTTTTCAGTTTTACGGTACTCGCCAATCTGATTGCCTCACCTTTTTATGGGCTACTCGCGGCTAGAACGCAAGCTATTATCAGCGGTGAAGCGCAAACTGTTGAACAGCCAGTCTCTCAAGTGCTGATTGCCGAATCAAAACGGCTATTATACATCATCACGCGTATGTTGCCGTTGCTGGTCTTATTCTTTATTCCCGTGATTAATGTACTGGCTTCGTTTGTGTTAGCGGTATTTGGCGCGTGGTGTTTAGCAATGGAATACATGGCATATCCTCTGGAAAACGAGGGCTTGCTATTCGCTGAACAAAAAGAACTCCTGAAAAGTACCCGTTTAGGCGTGTTAAGTTTTGGTGGTGTCACTATGCTAGGTTTAACACTACCTGTGTTAAATATCATCATAGCCCCAGCTGCTGTCATTGGCGCAACGCTTTATCTTCATGAGATGCGTGAAAAATTGCCAGAAGTGCAAGAAATCAATACCGAAGTAGCACAATCATGATGACGTTTTGATAAACGGAGTCCAAGAATACATTTTGGACTCCGTTTATTGCAGGTTATTTGCTAATCAACGAATACAGCGACTTATTTTTAAGTCCTAGTGCGGCTTCGTGTAGAGCTTCGGAGAGGGTAGGGTGGGCGTGTATAGTGCGAGCTAGGTCTTCACTACTGGCGGAAAATTCCATTGCCAATACCGCTTCGGCAATCAGTTCAGAGGCGTGTGAGCCAATAATGTGGACACCGAGTAATGTGTCAGTATCAGCATGGGCAATCATCTTAACTAGCCCTGCGGTTTTACCTATCGCTTGGGCGCGAGCATTAGTGTTAAGCGGAAAACTACTGACTTTGATGGACTCGCCCATTGCGCGTAACGCTTGTTCAGTATGACCGACCCATGCAATTTCAGGATCAGTATAAATAACGCTGGGCAACACATCGTAATCAATCGGGTTGTGTATGCCTGCAATTTGTTCGGCGACAAATACACCTTCTTCTATGCCTTTATGCGCTAGCATTGGTCCTAATAAGGATAAATCACCGATGGCATAAACACCCGGTAGATTGGTTCGGCAGTTTTCATTAACATGCACATAGCCATTTTCATCCAGTAATAATTCTGCATTAGGATCAGCCAAGTTTTCAGTGTTGGGGGTTCGACCTGAGGCAACAATGAGTTTATCAACGCGTAGGTTATGTGTGCCATCTCGATCTTGATAGTCGATGGTGACTTTTTTATGATCTTTCTTAGCCGAGGTGACCCGCGCACCCATGCGTAAATCCAGTCCTTGGGATGTGTAAATTTGATAGGCTTCACTGGCTAGTTGTTCATCCAGTAGCGATAAGAATTTTTCTTGGGCATCCAATAAAATAACTTCTGCACCTAACCGACTCCAGATACTGGCTAATTCAAGACCAACCACGCCCGCGCCAATAATAGCTAATTTTTTAGGAACACAAGTTAAGTTTAATGCGGTAACTGAATCAATAATAAATTCGTTGTCCACAGGGGCGCAGGCTAATTTAACAGGCGTAGAACTGGTCGCCAGAATAATATGGTCGGCATCAAGTATGATGGGTGGGCGTTCTGAATCGCCAACGGGGGTGGCTTCAACTTGGCGATTGTTAAGCAGTTTACCTCTAGCAGGGTAACGGTCAATATGATGATAAGCAAAGGCTTCGGCAATATTGAGTCTGAGGTTTTGAATAATATCATCTTTGCGTTTAATCATTTGCGCGACATCCAGCGTGATGGTTTGCGCGGATATGCCGTGGTTTTTTAGGTCATGATTAAGTGAGTGGTAAATTTTGGCAGATTCCAATAAGGCTAACGATGCAAGGCAACCTGCGTTAAGAAAAAACCCGCCTAAACCGCTTTGACCATTTTTATCCAGCCAATTATCAATACAAGCAGTCTTTAAGCCAAGTTGCGCGCAACGCAGAGCAGCGGTATAACCCGCTGGCCCTGCACCGATAACGATAACGTCATAATGTGTTGGTGAGAGTGTCATAGTCTTAAATATTCAGCAGTAGGTGAGCGGGAGATTCTAGGCATTCTTTAATGGTGACTAGAAACTGTACGGCTTCGCGACCATCAACCAAACGATGATCATAAGACAAAGCAAGATACATAATGGGACGAATAACAATTTGACCATTTTCAACCACAGGGCGTTCTTTGATGGCGTGCATTCCTAAAATGGCGCATTGCGGTGGATTGAGTATCGGTGTAGAGAGCATTGAGCCAAACACGCCACCGTTGGTAATGGTAAACGTACCGCCTTTTAAATCATCATAGGTTAGTGCGTTGTCACGGGCTTTTGCACCGTATTCAGCAATGCTTTTTTCAATACCTGCAAAATCCAGTTGATCAGCATCACGCAATACAGGAACAATTAAGCCGCGTGGCGTGCTGACGGCTATGCCTAAATCGTAGTAACCATGATAAATAATATCGGTTTCATCAATAGAGGCGTTGACTGCAGGGAATTTTTTTAACGCTTCAATGGAGGCTTTAACAAAAAATGACATGAAGCCTAGTTTAATTTGATGTTTTTGTTCAAAACGGTTTTTGTATTGATTGCGTAAATCCATAACCGCTTGCATATTCACTTCATTGAAGGTAGTGAGCATGGCAGCATTTTGTTGTGCTTGTAATAAGCGTTCAGCAATTTTGGCGCGTAAGCGGGTCATGGGGACGCGCTGTTCTGGTCGTAAACTGGCGGGCGGCAGCGTAAGTTCGTTATGTTTGAATGTTTCGGTTTTAGGTTCTGCGGGTGCGGCAACGGCAATTTTTTCAGCAGGTTGTTTATTAAGATGCTCAATAACATCGACTTTAGTGAGGCGACCGCTTTTGCCTGTGCCTGTAATTTCCGCAGGATTAAGCGCATTTTCATTCACTAAACGGCGCACCGAGGGGCTGAGTGGAATGTCGGCTTCTTTATGTTCAGTAACGGGTTTTACTTCGGCGGCAGGTGCGGCGGCGTTTGCATCCTGTGCTTCTATAACTGCCAGCAATTCGCCACCCGTAACAATCGCGCCACTTTCTTTGAGAATTTGGCGTAGTACACCCGCTTGTGGCGCGGTCACTTCGAGGGTGACTTTATCGGTTTCCAGATCAACAAGGCTTTCGTTTTTGCTCACTGTGTCACCAGCCTGTTTGTGCCAAGTAATCAGTGTTGCATCCGCAACGGATTCGGGTAAAGCGGGTACTAAGACTTCAATGCTCATGTTATTTTCCTGAAAGGTTGCCGTAGAGTGCGTCGTGAACGACGGCTTTTTGTTGTTCTATATGGACGTGAAACTTACCGACCGCAGGCGCGGCAGAGGCTTCGCGTCCCGCGTAAGTGATACTAATGCGCGGGTCTAAGTTATCAATGAAATGGTGATTGGAATGATACCAAGCACCCTGATTTTTAGGTTCTTCCTGACACCAGACAAATTCTTTAAGATGCGTATAGTTGGCTATTTCCGCTTTGAATAAATCGCTGGGAAAGGGGTACAGTTGTTCAAGGCGTGCAACGGCAACGTGTTTAAGATTGTCACTGTCTTCACGTCGTGCTTCTAATAAATCGTAATACACTTTACCCGCACAAAATACCAGTCGTGTGACTTTTTTAGGGTTGTGATAGTCCTGCTCGCCAATGACAGACTGAAACTGCCCTGTCGTTAAATCTTCCAGTGTAGAAACAGCGAGTTTATGGCGTAACAAACTTTTTGGACTCATCACAATTAACGGTTTTCGATAAGGTCGAATCATTTGTCGGCGCAATAAGTGAAAAATTTGTGCGGGTGTGGTTGGATTACACACTTGCATATTGTGTTCTGCACAGAGCTGTAGATAGCGTTCTAATCGTGCGGAGGAATGTTCAGGACCTTGCCCTTCAAAACCGTGTGGCAACAGCATGACTAAACCGCATAAGCGTCCCCATTTGGTTTCGCCAGAGCTTATAAATTGGTCGATAACAACTTGTGCGCCATTGGCAAAATCGCCAAATTGTGCTTCCCAAATCACTAAGGTGTGAGGCGTGGTGGTACTGTAACCGTATTCAAAACCTAATACCCCTGCTTCAGATAACAGTGAATCATAAATTTGTACATCACCTTGTTGTTTCGCTAGGTGTTTAATCGGCACATAGGTTTTATTATTAGCCTGATTATGCAACACGGCATGACGGTGAACAAATGTACCGCGTCCTACGTCTTGTCCTGTTAAGCGAATATTGTATTTTTCAACGGCTAAACTGGCATAGGCTAAGTTTTCCGCAAATCCCCAGTCCATAGGCATTGCGCCTGCTGCCATTTTACGGCGGTTTTCCATAACTTTAGCTACGCGCGGATGTAATTCAAAGCCGACAGGTAATTGCTGCATCCTTTCATTGCAAAAACGTAGTTGCTCCATGGTAATTGCGGTCTCACAAGGCGTGTCCCAGCTTTGGTTGAGAAATTCATTCCATTGGGTCGTGTACAGATAATGATCCCCTGTTAATACGGGTCGGGATACCACTTGCCCAGTTTCTAATAAATTTTGGTAATCCTGTTCCATTGTTGTTGATTGTTCTAGCGTAACAATGCCTTCGCTAATCAATTTTTCCGCGTAAAGTTTGCGTGTGGTTTTGTGACTACGAATTTTTTTGTACATCAAAGGTTGAGTGGTCGCAGGTTCATCCGCTTCGTTATGCCCTAAGCGACGATAACAAATAATGTCGATAACCACGTCTTTTTTAAACATCATGCGATATTCAAGAGCCAGTCGCGTGACAAATAACACCGCTTCAGGATCATCGCCATTGACATGAAACACGGGGGCATGAATCATACTGGCAATATCTGTACAATACAGTGTGGAACGGGCATCTTGCGGGTTGCTAGTCGTAAAGCCAATTTGATTATTAATGACGATATGCACGGTGCCGCCTGTGCTAAAAGCGCGGGTTTGTGACATGTTCAGGGTTTCCATGACGATGCCCTGACCTGATAACGCCGCATCACCATGAATTAATATAGGAATCACAATGGCTTTACCGTCTGTGCCTGTACGGTCTTGGCGAGCCTTAACCGAACCCTCTACGACAGGATTGATAATTTCTAGATGCGATGGATTAAATGCCAGTGTTAAATGTACAGCACCACCTTCCGAGCCAACATCAGATGAAAACCCCATGTGATATTTAACATCGCCTGATTTCACACCAGGTGAGGGTTTAGATTTACCAGCAAATTCATCAAATAAACTGGCAGGACTTTTGCCTAAAATATTGACCAGTACGTTTAAACGCCCGCGATGTGCCATGCCAATGACAACTTCTTTAACGCCTTTAGCTCCCGCACATTGAATAAGCTCATCCAGCGCAGGAATTAACGCTTCTCCGCCTTCTAAAGAGAAACGTTTTTGCCCAACAAATTTGTTTTGTAAATGGGTTTCTATACCTTCTGCGGCGGTTAGTAATTTGAGTGTCCAGACTTTTTTTTCAGGTTCGGTGATTAAATTAGTTTTAGAGCTTTCTAAGCGAGTAATTAACCAGCGGCGAATTTGGGTATCAACAATGTGCATATACTCATAGCCGATACTGCCGCAATAGATTTCCTTTAAGCTTGTAATAATGTCGCGTAACGGCAATCGCTCAATACCATATAACGCCCCTGTATCGAACAAGGTATCCATATCAGGTTCTGCAAGCCCGTAATAACTAGGGTCAAGGTCAGCAGGAGTCGAAGTGGTCGTGGTTCCTAAAGGATTATTGTTGGCGATTTGATGTCCACGCACACGGTAATGATTAATCAATCTGGCAACGGCGGATTGTTTTTGTACGCTTTCTTGAGTAAAGCCTTGTAATTGCGCTAATCTACCTTGTGATTTTACTGCAAGCTGAGCAAACCGTTCGACGACGGGACTATGTGGGGTTTCATAAGTACACCCTTGATGAATAGTGTTGAAGTGTTCTTGCCAGCTAGGTTCAACTGACTCAGGGTCTTCTAAAAAACGCTCGTACAAGTTCTCAATGAAGCTGGCATTACTGCCATAAAGAGAAGACGAATCTTGAAAAAGTTTAATCAATTTACTCATTAGTATATAGTCATCCAACTTGTGCTGAGAGATTTTCTCTTTATGGTAAGTCGGAAGTTGTTTATTGCCAAGCAGTAAGTGTTTCGTAATAAAATTTGAGCATATTTCCTATAGTGCTATTTCATTGACCTGTATAGATTAAAATGCCACCTAATCTAGGACATAAAAAAGGGCAGTCTAGCTGACCGCCCTTAACGTGTTGCGCGTTTGTTTATTTGGCTTTGTGTGTGGCTTTAGTCGCTTCTGCTGATTTTTGATGCGCTTCTTTAGCAGCTGCATCTGCGTTTTTAGCGTGTTCTTTTGCTTCAGCAGTTGCACCTGTGCGATGCGCTTCAGCCGCTGCTTTATGATGAGTTGCAGCCTGTTCATGCGCTGCCGCTGCCGTGTCGTGCTTAGTGGCGGCATCTTCAGCAGCAAAAGATAAACTGGCAATAGAAGATAATGCCACGATAGACAAAACTGTTAATATCTTTTTCATGATTTATTCCTCGTAAAATTTATTTTAAGGTTTGATACTTTATTATTTGCTAAGTATCTATACCTAATAGAGCCAATTTCATGCCAGAAAAATTAGAAATCATAACATATTGATTTTTAATGCTAATATTGCATACTTGTTTGTGAAAAAAGTAATTAAGTTAGAAAAACGGTTGAAATAAACCAGTTCTCATGGGTGTATTAAAACCACAATATCAAGAAATAATACGCAGTGTTCGACTTTTTTAGTTTTAAAAAAAAAGCCCCATTAAGGGGCTTTTTTGCGATGTTAGTTTAATTATTTATGGCTGATGCCCGCTGCAATCCTTTTTTCACGTTCTTCACTGGCTTTTTCAATCTTGGAAAAAACGCGCAGAATATCGGTCGCGGAGATGATACCCAATAATTTATTGTCTTTATCAACCACGGGTAACGCACCAATGCGATTGTTTGCCATGACGGTTGCCGCTTCAGAAGCATAAGCATCGGCATGAATGGTGATAACGCCTCGGTGCATAATGTTCTGCACTTTTTTGTGAACAACGTGCATTTCTGAATCGCCTTCGATGACATGAGAATTAGTTTTTGGTCCTAACACTTTGTACAAATCTCGGTCAGACACAATGCCAATAACTTTGCCTTTTTCAACCACGGGTAAATGACGGATTTTTTCGTAGTGAATAAGAAAAAACACTCGATCAATTAAATCGTGTTGTTCGACGGTAAATACTTTTGTTGTCATTAAATCTTCAACACGCATAAAAACTCCTAAAAACTTAAGTTAATTGAACAAGGATAGGGAAATAAACAACTTTTTACAAGAGATAAAATAGGTTGTGTTATAAAATGGGTTATCTGGTCAGAAACTTTATTGTGATGACTTACATATCTTAACTATTCAACCATCATAGCGACACAACGGAGTCATTTTATGCGGATTATCTTGTTAGGCAGCCCTGGTTCGGGCAAAGGCACTCAAGCTCAGTTTATTACCCAAAAATACGCTATTCCACAAATCTCAACAGGAGATATGTTGCGTGCTGCGGTGCGTGAAGGAACGCCTTTGGGTATTAAAGCCAAAAAAGTCATGGATGCAGGTGGCTTAGTGTCAGACGATATTATTCTAGGGCTGATTAAAGAGCGTATTACGCAAGCCGATTGCCAAAATGGTTTTTTATTGGACGGTTTTCCACGCACGATTGCGCAGGCAGAAGGACTGGAGAAAATGGGCGTTACCATTGACCATGTTGTTGAAATCGTCGTAGCTGATGAAGAAATTGTTAAACGTATGGCAGGTAGACGTGTACACACGCAATCTGGTCGTACTTACCACATCCTATTTAATCCACCGAAAGTGGAAGGGCTTGATGATGTGACTGGCGAAGCCTTAATTTTGCGTGATGATGATAAAGAAGAAACCGTGCGTAAACGCTTAAGTGTTTATCATGAGCAAACCAAGCCCTTGGTTGGTTATTATTCTGCCGCTGGACAACGGGTTAAATTTGATTCTATTGCGGGTGTCGGTAGCGTGGCTGAAATTACCGCAAAAGTGTTTGCCATTCTGGGCTAATTAGACATAATTGATAATCATCATTCCTACTTAATAATGGAGAACAATGTGACAAAACTGTATAACGTGGCTGTCGTTGGTGCAACTGGCGCAGTAGGCGAAGCCATGCTGTCTATCTTAGAAGAGCGTAACTTTCCAGTCGGTGAAGTGTATGCCTTAGCAAGTAGTAATTCTGTAGGCAAACGTATTCCATTCAAAGGTGGATCATTAAAAGTAGACGATTTGGCGACCTTTGATTTTTCTAAAGCGCAAATCGGTTTATTTTCTCCAGGTGCTGCCATTTCAGAAATTTATGCCCCGATTGCCGCCGCCGCAGGGTGTATCGTTATTGATAATACCTCACAGTTTCGCTATGACGATGATATTCCATTGGTTGTGCCTGAAGTAAATCCCGAAAAAATCGCCGATTATAAAAATCGCGGTATTATTGCTAATCCTAATTGCTCAACTATTCAAATGCTGGTTGCACTGAAACCTATTTATGATGCCGTTGGTATTACGCGTATTAACGTGTGTACTTATCAAGCGGTATCGGGTACAGGCAAAGACGCGATTGAAGAATTAGGTAAACAAACGGCTAATTTACTTAATCTACAGCCTATTGATGCAAGTGTTTATCCTAAACAAATTGCCTTTAATGTATTGCCGCAAATAGATGTCTTTATGGACAATGGCTATACTAAAGAAGAAATGAAAATGGTTTGGGAAACACAAAAAATTCTCGGTGATGACAGTATATTAGTTAATGCGACCGCTGTGCGTGTGCCTGTTTTCTATGGTCATTCTGAGGCAGTGCATATTGAAACGCGTGACAAAATCACTGCTGAAGCGGTCAAAGCCTTGCTTGAACAAGCCGAAGGTGTAACCGTCATTGATGAACGTGTTAATGGCAGTTATCCAACCGCAGTGACTGAATCCGCAGGTCACGATAACGTATTTGTTGGGCGTATTCGTGAAGATATATCACACCCTCAAGGAGTTGATTTATGGGTGGTTGGCGATAATGTTCGTAAAGGCGCAGCATTAAACAGCGTGCAAATTGCAGAAGTGCTGGTAAAAAAATACATCTAGGCTAAGCTTGTCTGTATATTTTACTGTTAGTGGTATGAGACTGTGGTAACTAGTGTGAAGGAGAGTGGTGTGCGCAATTTAACTAAAACTTTAGCGATACTATCGTTACTGACCCCAGTTGTCGGGTATCCGTTAGGGATCGGCGATTTTAAATTGCATTCGGCTCTAAATCAAAATCTTAATGCTGAAATTCCATTAACCCTGTCGGCGGGTGAAAATGCTGCTGACATTAAGGTGAGTTTGGCACCTGCGGCTAAATTTGATGAAGCGGGCGTGCCTTGGACTTACTTTTTATCGAAAATTCAATTTAAAACCGAAGTTGATTCCAAAGGCAGAGTGGTTATCAAGGTGACTTCAAAAGAAGCCTTGAAAGAGCCTTTTTTAAATTTATTGGTTGAAGTGAGTTGGCCAAAGGGAAATTTGTATCGTGAATTTACGGTACTTATTGATCCACCCTCAACATATAACAGCCCTGTCCCTATTGCTACTTCTACAGGCCCTAGCAAGCCGCCTGTGGTAACCACTACACCAGTAGCTGTTGGTAAACCACCTGTTGCTACCACTACACCAGTAGCTGTTGGTAAACCACTTGTTGCTACCGCTGCACCAGTAATTGCTGGTAAACCACCCCTTGTTGCCACTGCACCAGTAGCTGTTGGTAAACCGCCCGTTGTTGCCAATCAGCCAATGACGGTCGATAAACCATTAATTTCTGCGCCTGCAACTTCCGCATCAAAAGCTGGCGGATATGAACAGCCAAAATCGCTTACTGCGACTCAAACACCAACTGTCCAGCCAGCAAACGTTCAGCATAGTGAGGGTAGTAGTTATGGACCAGTACACAAAAAAGAGACGTTGTGGAGTATAGCGGTAAAATTTAGTAAAGAACGTGATGCCTCTGTTGAACAAATGTTAATGGCAATTTATGAAGCAAACCCTGATGCGTTTCAAAGAAACAATGTATTTGGCTTACTTTCGGGTGCAACGTTACAGATTCCAGACAGAGAGGCTGTCGTAAAATTATCGCGTGAACAGGCGATAGCTGGTTATAATTTGCAAAAAAAAGCCTGGAAAGATGGCGTAACATTGGATCGTGCTGATGCTATAGTGGCTACTACAAAAGCAAGCGTTGTTCAGCCATTTGCTCCCACGCAAGAAAAGGTATCCAAACCAGTCAGTTCTCCAGCCATAAACATCGTAGACAATCAGCCAAAAGAAAGAACGGCTGAATCGTTAAAGATGCCAGAAATTAGCAAAGAGACACCTGTGTCGTCATCATCAGATGCCGCTTTGGTAGATAAAGTAGCCGAACTTGAAAAACAATTGAAGGCAACAAAAAAGGCACTAGCGAGCAAAGAAAAGCAAATTGATGAAATAAAAAGTTCTCAAGTAGTTCCGAATGAAGTAACAAGCCCAGCTATACCTGCTGAAACGGTAAAGCCTGCGGTACCTGCTGAAACGGTAAAGCCTGCGGTACCTGCTGAAACGGTAAAGCCTGCGGTACCTGTTGAAGCGGCAAAGCCAGCAGTGAATCTTGAAACGATAAATCCAATAGCACCACTTGAATCAATCAATCCATTTGTACCACTTGAAACAATAAAGCCAGTTTTACCTCTTGAAGTGATAAAACCTGCTGAAATAGTGAAACCTGCGATACCTGTTGAAGTAGTAACACCTGCAATACCTGTTGAAGCAGTAAAACCTGCGATACCTGTTGAAGTAGTAACACCTGCGATACCTGTTGAAGCAGTAAAACCTGCGATACCTGTTGAAGCAGTAAAGCCTGCGCTATCTGTTGAAGTAGTAACGCCTGCGATACCTGTTGAAGCAGTAAAGCCTGCGATACCTGTTGAAGCAGTAAAGCCTGCAGTACCTGTTGAAGCAGTAAAGCCTGCGATACCTGTTGAAGCAGTAAAGCCTGCAGTACCTGTTGAAGCAGTAAAGCCTGCAGTACCTGTTGAAGCAGTAAAGCCTGCAGTACCTGTTGAAGCGGCAAAACCTGCTGTATTACCCGAACCAGAGCCAATGGATGTATTTGAATCATTGGATACATACTATTTGGTAATGGGTGGCGGCGGAGTAGCATTATTGTCGTTACTTGGACTGTGGTGGAAAAGACGTAAACAGGCTATGGAAATGCCTATATATCCACCTTCCATTGTAGCTGAAAAAGAAACTCAAGGTCTTTCTCCTATGATGGGAGAAGACACTGATACTTGGAATACATTTACACCCGACAGCCAAGGTCCAAGTACTTTTGGCGATTGGGATATTAATATTGATGAAGATCAAAATGATATTGACCCGATTTCTGAGGCAGATGTTTATTTAGCTTATGGTCGTTATCAGCAAGCAGAAGAATTAATGCGGGACGCTATTAAGGAGCAGCCCAATCGCGATGAATGCAAATTAAAATTGTTAGAAATTTTTTATGCAAGTGAAAATAGAGACGCTTTTGAAGCATACGTTGGCGAATTAGTTGGAGAAGGCAAAAAAGGCGATACTGAATTTTGGGACAAAGTCGTGGAAATGGGTAGCGAAATTTGCCCTGATTTAATATCACTTTCTTCTGAAACCCATGAAGACAAAACAACAACTAAACCCATTTTTGAAGCTGATGTTACAAGTTCGACAAAAGCGGAGGCAGGTTTTAATGGTGTTGAAAATAATATTGTTGCCGATAAACAGCACCATACCAAAGATGAATTTGAATCAATTGATCTAACAGGTAGTACTGAATTTGATGACCTTGATAAAGACGACTTTGAATCCTTTGATTTTGATGATTTTGCAACAGAGAGCAAAGCAGAAGTAGCCGATGATGTTGCACCAGTTGCCTCTGCACTAGACAACAAAGATGACTTTGAATCCTTTGATTTTGATGATTTTGCAACAGAGAGCAAAGCAGAAGTAGCTGATGATGTTGCACCAGTTGCCTCTGCACTAGACAACAAAGACGACTTTGAATCCTTTGATCTTGATGATTTTGCAACAGAGAGCAAAGCAGAAGTAGCCGATGATGTTGCACCAGTTGCCTCTGCACTAGACAACAAAGACGACTTTGAATCCTTTGATT
>Ga0208508_1000085_pt1 | contig 25618 bp, 20 predicted proteins | sample LakWasMeta1_LOW4_2_FD_183853 | JGI IMG/M metagenome (GOLD analysis project Ga0208508, IMG submission 183853) | Freshwater sediment methanotrophic microbial communities from Lake Washington under simulated oxygen tension - Sediment Metagenome... | ecosystem: Environmental > Aquatic > Freshwater >...
ATAACGATAACGCAAAAAAGAAACTAGAGCTGTATACGGCACTGGGTTACCAGGTGCTGCCACTTTCTGCCAAAGAAGACATTTCGAGCCTCAGGCCCTACCTGCAAGGCCATGCCAGCATACTGGTTGGCCAATCCGGCATGGGTAAATCCACCATGATCAATGCATTACTGCCTGATGAATCAGTACGCACGCAGGAAGTAAGCACCGTGCTCGACAGCGGCAAGCATACAACCACAGCAGCGCATTTATACCATCTTGATGCAGAAAGCATACTCATCGACTCACCCGGCTTGCAGGAATTCGGACTGCATCATCTCAGCACCGGTGAACTTGAGCATGCCTTCATTGAATTCAGGCCATATTTAGGCAAATGCAGGTTCAATAACTGCAAGCACCTGCAGGAACCTGACTGCGCAATTACCGAAGCAGTCGCAGCCAATAAGATATCACCGGAAAGGCTGGCGATATACAAAATGCTGCGCACTGAAATATCGCACTAAAGAATCACCATGACCACAGCCTACATCGCGCACCCGGACACCCTGCTGCACGTGATGGATGGCAGCCACCCAGAGTCACCTGCGCGTATCAGCGCTATCAGGAATGCGCTCATCAAAAACGGTATCTATCAGAAACTGGATATCTACGAAGCGCCATCGGCAACTGACACCGAGCTGCTGCGCGTGCACAGTGCAGATTACATACAGAAGATACGCACACTATCGCCCAAGGCAGGGCTGGTGAGGCTGGACCCAGATACATCGATGGGCCCCATGAGCCTGACAGCAGCCCTACACGCCAGCGGTGCAGCGGTGTTCGCCACCGACCTGGTAATGCGCAACATGGCCGACAATGCTTTCTGCTGCATACGCCCGCCGGGACACCATGCTGGCCGCGCCAACAGCGCTGGGTTCTGCATCTTTAACCATGTTGCTGTGGGCGTCGCCCATGCATTTGCGAGCTATGGCATCAAACGCGCTGCGATTATTGATTTTGACGTGCACCACGGCGACGGCACTGAAGACATCTTTAAAAACGACCCGCGTGTGATGCTCTGCTCTACTTTTCAGCACCCGTTCTACCCGCATCGCGGTGCCGATACGCGCAGTGACAGAATGCTCAACATTCCGTTGCCGGCCCAATCTGGCGCTAAAGAATTCCAGCTTGTTTTTGAACATGAATTCCTGCCGGCGTTAAACCAGTTCAAACCGGAAATCATTTATATCTCTGCCGGTTTTGACGCACATGCTGACGACCCGCTGGCAGATATGCGCCTATTGGATGCAGACTACGCATGGATAACGCAATTTATCAAAAAAGCAGCTAAGCAGCATGCACAGGGCCGCATCATTTCGTCACTGGAAGGCGGTTATAACCTCAGCGCGCTGGCCAATGCTGCGTGCAGCCATATTGAAGCACTCATGAGTTAAAAACCACTGCCAGCATGCACTGTACTATGGGGCAACCATACCAACCGCATCACCTTAGCAATCAGTAATCCTGCAAATTGAGCGGAGGAAAGTATTAAGCCAGTCAATCGAATTGGCAGCTTTTTCGTTTTTTAAATTATGCTAATCTGCTTTAAAAATGTATTATCAAGTTATGGCTATGACTGTTGATAACGGGCACCAGAAATGCGTATATTGAAATTACAATCGCTAAAAACAAGAGTGACCCTTTTTACACTCGCGATTTTCATCCTTGGTATATGGATGCTTTCTTTATATGCAAGCAACAAGCTCAATAGAGACATGGAAAGGCAGCTTGGGGACAGGCAATTAACGATTGCCGCCCTGGTTGCGAAACAGATCAATTATGACTTGCAGGAACGATTCGAGGCACTGCAGCTGGTAGCCGATGGTATAGGATCAATCACACTCGACAACCCGGGTGCAGTGCAGGCCCAGCTGGATAACCGCCCACTTTTACAGCGGGACTTTAATGCCGGTGCTTTTGTAACAAATCTGGATGGTACGACAATTGCATCGATTCCCCGGTCAGTCAAGCGCTTAGGTATCAATTATATCGACAGGGATTATATCAGCACCGCAATCCATGATGGAAAATGGTCAGTCGGGCGCCCGGTAATCAGCAGGGCTTTTAACTCTCCGATTATCGGCCTGGGGGTTCCAATCAAGAACGCCAACGGTCAAATCATCGGGGCGCTGGCAGGGATTGTGAATCTGGATAAATCAAACTTTCTTGATAGCATCATCGAAAGCAAGTATGGCAAGACTGGTTATTACATCCTGCAGGACAGAAAATCCGGCATCATCATTACAAACACCGGCAAAAGCCGTGTGATGCAGCAGCAGCCCAGTGCCGAAATTGATTCATTAATCAATCGCCAGTTACCGGGACATCATGAAACAGGCATTATAAAAAATGCTGCAGGCACCCAAATCCTGGCATCCAGCAAACCCATTCCCATCGCAAACTGGTCTGTGGTTGCGGCATTGCCAACCAGCGAAGCTTTTGCACCCATCCATCATTTAGAACAGCATATCTTATTCGCCACCATTTTCATGACTTTACTTGCGGGCGGCCTGATATGGTGGATGCTAAGGCGTGAACTCTATCCAATGCTGCAGACAGTGAAGAAGCTGGCGGTACTGTCAAAATCCGACCAGCCGCCTGAACTGCTGCCTGTTACCAGCCAGAATGAAATCGGTGACCTGATTCAAGGTTTTAATGGCCTTCTGGAAGCAATCCAGAGACAGAGTGAAGAACTGAAACAAAGCGAGTTTCGCTGGAAGTTTGCCCTGGAAGGAACAGGTGATGGCCTCTGGGACTGGGACATGCAAAAAAATGTGATATTTTTCTCCAAAACCTGGAAAGAAATGCTGGGTTATTCTGAACAGGATATAGGCAATAGTTTAGATGAATGGGAAAAACGCGTTCACCCCAAAGACAAGCCGGAAGTGCTAAAAATACTGCAGACGCACCTTGACGGCAAAACCCCATTTTATGTGAGTGAACACAGGCTGCTTTGCAAAACGGGTGGCTACAAGTGGATTCTTGACCGGGGGTTGACAGTCAACCGTGATGCTGCGGGTAAGCCGCTGCGTATGATAGGCATTCATACCGACATTACAGAACGTAAACTTCAGGAAGAATACAAAAATTTACGCAATCAAATATTGGAAATGCTGGCCAGCGGCGAACCTATGGAAGCCACTTTACTCGCCATGCTGACCGGCATCGAGAAACTGCACCCTGAAATGCTATGCAGCATTCTGTTGCTTGACCGTGAGAACAAGCGGCTTGTCAATGGCATCGCCCCCAGCCTGCCAAACTTCTACAACAATGCAATCAATGGATTGGAAATCGGCATTGGCCAAGGCTCGTGCGGCACGTCTGCCTTTACCGGAGAACGTGTCATCGTTGAGGATATATCAAGCCACCCTTACTGGGCAGCATTCAGGCATTATGCAGAGCGCGCGGCCCTTGGAGCGTGCTGGTCGCAACCGATACTATCCTCGAATCATACCGTATTAGGCACATTCGCAATTTATCACCGCCACGCCCATACGCCATCAGCCGCGGATATTATCCTGATTGAAGAGTCAGCGCAGCTGGCTAGCATTGCTATTAATAAAAATGCTGCTGAATATGACCAACGCATTGCCGCTACCGCTTTTGAAACATCCAAAGGCATGTTAATCACAGATGCGAACAATGTCATTCTGCGCGTCAATAATGCATTTACAGAAATCACCGGCTATAGCGCGCAAGATGTTGTCGGCAGAAAACCGCGTTTGTTAAGCTCAGACCATCATGACAAGAGTTTTTATGATGACATGTGGACTACTCTCAATACTGCAGGCACATGGGAAGGTGAAATCTGGGATAAGCGTAAAAATGGTGAAATTTACCCGCAATACCTCATTATCAACACAGTCAAGGATGATAAAGGCACTATTTCCAACTATGTAGCCTCGCTTGAAGATATTTCTGCAAGCAAGGAAGCCTCTGAAAAAATACATAATCTTGCATTCTACGATTCACTCACACAACTGCCTAACAGACGCCTGTTGATGGACCGCCTGGAGCACGCCCTGGCAACAAGTGCCCGCAACAACAAGATAGGCGCGCTGCTGCTGCTAGACCTTGATCAGTTCAAGACGCTCAACGAGACGCTGGGATACGACATTGGCGACTTGCTGCTGAAAGAAGTAGCTGACCGCCTGCTCAAATGCGTGCCTGAAGGCGATACGGTAGCGCGCATCGGCGGTGATGAGTTCGTGGTTCTGCTGGAAGACCTGAGCGAGAAGCTTGATGAAGCGGCCACGGAAACAGAAGTGATAGGCAACAGGATACTATCTGCACTTTCCAGCCTTTACCATTTATCGGCTCATGCACATCACAGCACCGTAAGTATAGGCGTCACCCTGTTCCATAACCATGACGAGGTACAAGAAGAGTTATTGAAACAAGCTGACATTGCCATGTATCAGGCCAAGAGCTCCGGCCGCAATGCCCTGCGCTTTTTTGACCACAAAATGCAGGAGGCGATCTCCGCCCGTGCTGACCTGGAAACGGAACTGCGTAAAGCAATCGAACAGCGTCAGTTCCAGCTCTATTACCAAGTCCAGGTTAACAATACTGGCTATGCGATTGGTGCAGAAGCCCTGATCCGCTGGCAACACCCGGAACGCGGCATGATATCCCCTTTCAACTTCATTCCGCTGGCAGAAGACACCGGAATGATCCTGGCCATAGGCGACTGGGTGCTGGATACGGCATGCGCGCAGCTTAAGTCCTGGCAGAAAAACCCAAAAACACGGGAACTGACACTTTCAATCAACGTAAGTGCCAAGCAATTCAACCAGCTTGATTTTGTTGAACAGGTTGAGTCAGCCCTGGCAAGGCATGCTGTTGACCCGGCATTTCTGAAGCTGGAGCTGACGGAGAGCATGCTGCTGGCAGATGTCGATGTAATGATTGCCAAAATGACTGCATTAAGAAAAATCGGTGTCGGGTTTGAACTGGATGATTTCGGCACCGGCTACTCTTCACTGCAATACCTTAAAAAACTGCCCTTGAACCAGCTCAAGATTGACCAGTCATTCGTACGTGACATCGCAAGTGATGACAATGATAAAGCCATCGTCAAGACTATCATCAACACGGCCCATAGTTTAAATCTGAAAGTGATAGCTGAGGGTGTCGAGACTGAACAGCAGCTTGATTTTCTGAAGGCCAAGGGTTGTGACCATTACCAGGGTTACTACTTCAGCAGGCCAGTACCTGTTAACGAGTTTGAGGCTTATCTGGAAACATCCGGATTTTAAAAACATGTAAAGTCAGCAGTCACCATAAGTGAGCCTGCAGCGCATCATTAAAAACTACGTTCAGTCAGCGTATAATGCAGGTATTATCAATCCAGCATTCATTAAGTGACCGCTCCCATGCAAATTACCACTCGCCTTGAGTTTGATTCCGGGCACCGTATTCCCAACCACAAAAGCCAATGCAGAAACCTGCATGGCCATCGTTATGTATTGGAAATCACCTTATCCGGCGACATTATCAAGCAAGAAAACGCTTCTGAAAACGGCATGGTGATGGATTTTTCAGATGTAAAAGCCATTGCCAAGGAGTCTGTAGTCAATGTGTGGGATCACGCCTTTCTGGTGTACCAGCATGATACGGATGTACTCAATTTCCTGAACTCGCTGCCTGACCATAAAACGGTCGTATTCCCCACAGTGCCAACAGCAGAAAACATGGCGCTGGAAGCATTCAGAATACTGAAATCTAAGTACCATGATACTTACGGCAACCATCTGAAGCTGGAAAAAGTACGCCTTTACGAAACCCCTAATAGCTGGGCAGATGCGCTGGGGTAATTGCTTAAAACCTGAGTTTCTGGCCTAGAGCTACAAGCTTAGTTTCTGCAACTCTGCTACCAGGGCATCTCGCCAGTTTGGTAGCGTCACCCCGAAATCCCTCGCCAGCCTGCTACAATCCAGAGTCGAATTTGCCGGCCTTGCTGCAGGTGTCGGGTATTCCCACGTGGCGATGGCATGTATATTTTCAACGCGAACCTTGAGCGCAGGCAAACCATAGGCTGCCTGTATCAGCTTATATTCTTCGACGATTGCAGTTGCAAAACCATGCCATGTAGTCTGCCCGGCATTCACCAGATGATAAGTCCCTGCCACGCCATTTTGCCAGCCGCTCATCACAACAGCCACTGCATCGGCAATGCTATGGCTGCTGGTAGGCGCGCCGGTCTGATCGGCCACAATACGCAGTTCCTCGCGCTCGGCAGCCAGACGAAGTATCGTGTTCAGAAAATTCTTGCCATAAGCGCCATAGACCCATGAGGTGCGAAAAATGAGATGCTGCAAACCAACCTGCCTGATTGCATCTTCACCCGCAAGTTTGCTTTTACCATAAACACTCAGCGGCCCTGTTGCATCATCTTCTGTGTATGCGCCAGCTTTTGTGCCGGGGTAGACGTAATCCGTAGAAAAATGAATCAGCCTGGCGCCCAGAGCGGCAGCCTCCTCTGCCAGAACCTGTGGCGCAGCTGTATTAATTGCATATGCCAGTTCCGGTTCAGCCTCTGCCTTGTCCACTGCGGTATAGGCCGCAGGGTTGATAATCAGGTCTGGTCTTACAGCCTGCACAACGCGGCGTATCGCATCTTTATCGGTCAAGTCCAGCTGGCTGCGGTCTACGCTGACAACCCTGCCGGCCAAAGATGCATCGTTTAAAAAACGATGATGCAAGGCATGACCGACTTGCCCATTAACGCCGGTAAGCAGGATTTTTTTATACATGTGCATTAATCTTCAAATACTTCTGCTTTAGAAAGATCCAGACCCTGCTGATCTTTTGCCGAAAGCACTGGCGCTTCAGCCAGCGGCCACTCGATGCCGATTGCCGGGTCATCCCAACGTATGCAGCGTTCATGCTGCGGCGCGTAGTAATCTGTGGTTTTGTACAAGAACTCGGTACCCTCTTTCAATACCAGGAAGCCATGCGCAAAACCGGGCGGCACCCATAGTTGGCGCTTGTTCTCTGCCGAGAGCACCACGCCCACCCATTTGCCGAAAGTTGCTGATTTGCGGCGCAGATCAACCGCCACATCAAACACTTCGCCTGCAACCACCCTGACTAGCTTACCTTGCGGCTGCTGAATCTGGTAATGCAAGCCACGCAATACATTGGCCGCAGATTTAGAGTGGTTGTCCTGCACGAATTCGGTATTTACACCGGTGAGGCTTGCAAACCTGTGCTGGTTGAAACTCTCGAAAAAGAAACCGCGCTCATCGCCAAACACCTGCGGCTCTAAGATAAGCACTTCCGGAATTGCGGTCTTGACTACCTGCATCAGTACACCTGCTCACTTAATACCAGTTTCAGATACTGGCCATACCCATTCTTGATATATTTGTCCGCCAGCGCATCCAGCTCGGCAGGCCCGATATAACCCATGCGGTATGCCACCTCTTCAGGACAGGCGATTTTAAGGCCCTGACGCTTCTCTATGGTCTGGATGAACATCGAGGCCTCAAGCAACGAATCATGGGTGCCGGTATCCAGCCACGCGATACCGCGACCCATCACCTCAACCTGCAGCTGGCCGCTCTCAAGATACGCACGGTTCACATCGGTAATCTCCAGTTCGCCACGCGGCGATGGCTTGAGCTGTGCGGCAATATCTATCACCTGATTATCGTAGAAATACAGGCCGGTCACGGCATAGCGGGATTTAGGCGCTTTAGGTTTTTCTTCAAGGCTGATGGCATTGCCCTGACTATTAAACTCAACAACGCCATAACGCTCGGGGTCACTCACCGGATAGGCAAATACGGTTGCCCCCTGCGCGCGCCTTGCAGCCGCCTGCGTGGTGGTTGCAAGCTCATGACCGTAAAAGATATTGTCACCCAGCACCAGCGCACAGCTGTCATGGCCGATAAACGTTTTGCCGATGATAAAAGCCTGCGCCAGGCCATCCGGCGATGGCTGTACCGCATATTGCAGCGAGATGCCCCACTGGCTGCCATCTCCCAGCAGTTGCTGAAACCTGGGCGTATCTTCAGGGGTGGAAATCACCAGAATATCGCGGATACCTGCCAGCATCAGTGTCGTGAGCGGGTAGTAGATCATGGGCTTGTCGTAAACTGGCAACAGCTGCTTGGAAACGACCTGCGTTACCGGGTGCAAACGCGTGCCTGAACCGCCGGCTAATATGATACCTTTCATGCCATCTCTTCCCCGCGCTCTGAATAATGTGTCTGCACCCAGTTGCGGTATTCACCGCTGGTGACGTTTTCCACCCAATCCTGATTCGCCAGGAACCAGTCTACGGTTTTCTCAATGCCGGTTTCAAAGGTTTCTACCGGTTTCCAACCCAGCTCATTGGAAATTTTACTGGCGTCTATTGCATAGCGCTGGTCATGGCCCAGGCGGTCTGTGACATAAGTAATCTGGTCTGCATAACTGCGGCCGTCTGCGCGCGGTTTTTTAGTATCCAGTATTCGGCACAGCGTCCTGACCACTTCGATATTCGGTTTTTCGTTCCAGCCGCCGATGTTATACACCTCGCCCACCCTGCCGGCTTCGAGCACGCGGCGAATGGCTGCGCAGTGGTCTTCTACATACAGCCAGTCGCGCACTTGCAGGCCATTGCCATAGATAGGCAATGGCTTATCCAACAGGGCATTGTGTATCACCAAGGGAATCAGCTTCTCAGGAAAATGATGCGGGCCGTAATTGTTTGAGCAATTGGTAGTCAAGGTCGGCAGGCCATAGGTGTGGTGGTAAGCGCGCACCAGATGGTCAGAGGCCGCTTTAGAGGCTGAATAAGGGCTGTTCGGCGCATAAGGCGTAGATTCCGTGAAGGCAGGGTCATCCTTGCCCAGTGAGCCGTAGACTTCATCGGTCGACACATGCAGGAAACGGAAATCCTTTTTATGTCCGGCATCCAGGTTAGACCAGTAGCCGCGCACCGCTTCCAGCAGATGGAAGGTGCCGACCATATTGGTCTGGATAAAGTCTTCAGGGCCGTGAATGGAGCGGTCTACATGGCTTTCTGCGGCAAAATTCACCACTGCACATGGTTTGTGTTCGGCAAGAAGCTTATCAACCAGGTGGCGGTCACCAATGTCGCCATGCACAAAGATATGGTGTGCGTCATGACCCAGTGAATTCAGGTTATCCAGATTGCCGGCATAGGTGAGCTTATCCAGATTCACTACCGTGCCCAGCCCCTGCTTGACCCACGCCAATACGAAATTGGAGCCGATGAAGCCGGCGCCGCCAGTTACTAGAATCGTTTTGTTCATTTTTTACTTTCCCAATGAATACTGAGTCATCATCAATAATGAGTGACTTAAGCATTCCATAAACAGTTGCCGGATTTTGCAAGCCCGGCCAGATATTCTTCATGTGCAGAGAGTTCATCGGCATCTGCGCGTTTCACCAGCAAGGGCGCATTATCAGCGGCCAGAGTCGCTGCTGAACCAGCTTGTTCCGGCTTTTCCAGCGACATCATCAGGCTTTCCTGGCCGCGCGTCATGGCCATGTAAACATCGGCCAGTAGCTCCGCATCCAGCAGCGCGCCATGCAGGGTGCGCCTGGAGTTATCAATACCAAAATGTTTACACAATGCGTCCAGATTATTACGCTGCCCAGGCCGCATTTCTTTGGCCATTTTCAGTGTATCTGTGACTTTCTGTGTAATCTGCTCTACAGTTTTAAGCCCCAGCAGACCAAACTCACAATTCAGAAAGCCCACGTCAAACGGCGCGTTATGCATAATGAGCTCAGAGTCTGCAATAAACGCTATCAGGTCATTGGCAATATCGGCAAAGCGCGGCTTGTCCTGCAGAAACTCCAGCGAGATGCCGTGCACTTCCTGCGCGCCCTGGTCAATCTCGCGATCAGGGTTAATATAGTAGTGAAAATGATTTTTGGTCAGGCGGCGGTTAACTACTTCAACCGCAGCAACCTCGATCACACGATGCCCTTGGGTGTGGTACAAACCTGTGGTTTCAGTATCCAGAAATATCTGCCTCATGCTGATGCCCCCTGCTGCATAATCTGTTCTACACCCTTATTAGCCAGCATGTCCGCACGCTCATTGCCTGCGTTGCCGGCATGCCCCTTAACCCATACCCATTCAACCGTATGCTGCTGCGCCAGCGTATCCAGCGAGCGCCATAGGTCATCATTCTTTACCGGCTTTTTGTCCGAAGTACGCCAGTTGCGCGCTTTCCAGCCCGTAATCCACTCTGACATGCCTTTCTGCACATAAACTGAATCCGTATAAACCTTGGCATGGCATGCCCTTTTCAAGGCTTCCAGTGCACGTATCACTGCCGTAAGCTCCATACGGTTATTGGTCGTATTCAGTTCACCGCCAAACAGCTCTTTTTCATGCCCGTCATAATGAATCCAGGCACCCCAGCCACCGGGGCCCGGGTTGCCCTTGCAGGCGCCATCGGCATAAATCTCAACCGGGCGGTGCTGAGTAGCATCTATTTTTGTCATTCTGAAACTGCTCGCTGTTCTTATTCTGTATGACCAGATTATAAAACATTCAAAGCCCGATTTAATAAATATCAGGCTGCATTATTACCCTGATGGTAATTCACTGCGCCGGCAAAAAAAAATGCACCCCGCAAGGTGCATTTTTTATTCAATCAAACACTATTTTTTATTTCTCAGGTTTGCAGCAATACGCATCCTTAACGCATTCAGCTTGATAAAGCCGCCTGCATCTTTCTGGTCGTAAGCGCCTTTATCATCTTCAAAAGTCGCAATAGTCGGGTCAAACAATGAGTTTGTTTTACTGTCACGGCCGGTAATGATCACATTGCCTTTGTACAGTTTCACACGTACCCAGCCGTTGACTGAACTCTGCGTGTGGTCGATCAGCGTTTGCAGGGCAATACGCTCAGGGCTCCACCAGTAGCCGTTATAGATCATGCTGGCATAGCGCGGCATCAGGTCATCTTTCAGGTGCGCCACTTCACGGTCTAACGTGATAGATTCAATCGCACGGTGCGCTTTCAGCATGATGGTGCCGCCAGGTGTTTCATAGCAGCCGCGTGATTTCATACCCACGTAACGGTTCTCAACCAAATCCAGGCGGCCGATACCGTGCTTGCCACCGATAGCATTGAGGTGTGCGAGCAGTTCATGTGGTTTCATGGCTTCACCGTTCAGGCTTACCGGGTCACCGTTCACGTATTCAATATCCAGATACTCCGGTGCATCCGGTGCTTTTTCCGGGCTGACGCTCCAGCGCCACATGGATTCTTCAGCTTCAGCAGCCGGGTTCTCAAGGTGGCGGCCTTCGTAGGAGATATGCAACAGGTTGGCATCCATACTGTATGGGCTGCCGCCTTGTTTGTGTTTCATATCAACCGGAATACCATGTTTTTCTGCATAAGCCATCAGTTTTTCGCGGCTTAATAGATCCCACTCACGCCATGGGGCAATGATATGGATGTTTGGGTTCAATGCATAAGCACCCAGCTCAAAACGCACCTGGTCATTACCTTTACCGGTAGCACCGTGTGAGATGGCATCTGCATTGGTCTGGCGTGCAACTTCAATCAGGCGTTTTGCAATCAATGGGCGGGCGATAGAAGTACCCAGCAGGTATTCACCTTCATACACTGTATTGGCACGGAACATCGGGAATACGAAGTCACGCACGAACTCTTCACGCACATCATCAATAAAAATCTCTTTAACACCGGCAGACTGTGCCTTTGCACGTGCCGGCTCTAGCTCTTCACCCTGGCCCAGGTCGGCTGTGTAGGTCACCACTTCACATTTGTACTCATCCTGTAACCATTTCAGGATTACTGAAGTATCCAGGCCGCCTGAATAGGCTAAAACCACTTTATTAATTTTGTTCATAATTTCCTTTTAATTTAGCCGCAGATAAACACAGATAAACACAGATAAGATCAAAATCAAGGGCATTGATAATCATGATTTTATCAGCGTGAATCAGCGTTTATCTGCGGCTAAGTTCTAAACCTTTCCTAATAACAAATATTCCATCAATGCTTTTTGTGTATGCAAACGATTCTCCGCTTCATCCCACACCACGCTTTGCGTACCGTCAATCACTTCTGCCGAAACTTCTTCACCGCGGTGCGCCGGCAGGCAATGCATGAATAAGGCATCTTTTGCAGCCACGCGCATCATATCGGCATCTACCTGCCAGTCGGCAAAGTCGCGCATACGCTCTTCGTTTTCTGCTTCAAAACCCATGCTGGTCCATACATCGGTTGTTACCAGGTCAGCGCCTTTTGCTGCATCCATCGGGTCGGCAAACACTTCAAAATGGTCGTTGCCATACAGGTTGGCGCGCTCAGGCTCAACTTCATAGCCGGGCGGCGTTGATACATGAATGTTGAAATCCAGCACTTCGGCTGCCTGCAGCCAGGTGTTGCAAACGTTGTTGCTGTCACCGATCCAGGCAACAGTCTTGCCCTTGATAGAACCGCGGTGCTCAATGAACGTGAAAATATCGGCCATAATCTGGCATGGGTGGTACTCATTGGTCAGACCATTGATGACCGGCACACGTGAGTTGGCCGCAAAACGCTCGATAATCTCCTGCTCAAAAGTACGGATCATCACAATGTCGCTCATGCGTGAAATCACCTGTGCTGCATCTTCTACCGGCTCGCCGCGGCCCAGCTGCGAATCTCGCGTATTGAGATAGATTGCAGAGCCGCCCAGCTGCTGCATGCCGGCCTCAAATGAAAGGCGCGTACGGGTGCTGGCTTTTTCAAAGATCATCACCAGCGTACGGTCCTGCAGCGGCCAGTATTGCTTGTAGGATTTGAACTGGTCTTTGATCCAGCGCGCACGCTGGAACACATGCTCAAATTCGTCACGATTTAAATCATTGAATTGCAGAAAATGTTTTATTGCCATAATGGTTTGGTAGACGGGTTTTATTGAAACCGGCTACGTTAGTTAGTTACTTCGTTAGTAAAATTGTTATTAAGTGAAATTGTTATCAAGTTAAATTCTGGCTGAAATCACTTGGCCAAGAATGCTTTAATCAATGCTGACAGGCGCTGCACCAGCTCTTTCGCCTCAGCCTCATTCATCACCAGCGGCGGCAGCAGACGTATCACTTTATCAGCGGTAACGTTAATCAGCAGCTTGGCTTCCAGCGCCATCTTCACCAGATCACCGCATGGGCGATCCAGCTCAATGCCTATCATCATGCCGGCATTACGCACCACCACTACGCCCTGCGTATCTTTCAGCCCGGCTGTAAAACCTTCACGTATCAGATTGCCGATTTTTTCGGCATTCTCGAGTATGCCTTCTTCTTCGATGATATTAAGCGTTGCCAGCCCCGCAGCCGTAGCCAGCGGATTACCGCCAAAAGTCGAACCGTGCTTGCCATAGGTAAATACATCGGCCGCCTTGCCACCGGCAACACATGCGCCAATAGGCACGCCTGAACCCAGGCCTTTTGCCAGGCTCATCACATCAGGCTTGATGTTGGTATGCTGAAAAGAAAACCAGGTGCCGGTACGCGCAATGCCAGTCTGCACTTCATCCAGCATCAAAAGCCAGCCATGTGTGTCACACAACTGGCGCAAAGCCTCAAGATAGGCACTTGCCTCTTTAGGAATATTGATACCACCCTCGCCCTGCACCGGCTCAACCAGTATGGCGACGATATTTGGATGATGCTCGGCTACATGCTTTACCGCCTCGACATCATCGTAAGGCACGCGGATAAAACCGCTTACCAGCGGGTCAAAGCCAGCCTGCACTTTATAGTTGCCGGTGGCTGACAGTGTTGCCAGCGTACGGCCATGGAATGACTGTTCCATCACGATAATCTCAGGATTATCGATGCCTTTGTTGTGACCATAAAGGCGCGCCAGTTTGATTGCCGCCTCGTTGGCTTCACAGCCGGAGTTACAGAAAAACACTTTATCCAGGCCGGAGATCTCGCACAGCTTGTCGCCCAGCGCTTCCTGCTCGGCAATCTGGTAAATATTGGATACGTGAATCAATCTTGCGGCCTGGTCACTGATGGCCTTAACCAGTTTTGGGTGCGCATGACCCAGGCCATTCACTGCAACGCCAGCCAGGGCGTCAAGGTACTTCTCGCCTTTATCATCCCATAGCCATACACCTTCACCCCTGGTAAAGGTAACTGGTTGACGCATATAGGTATTCATTAAATGACCGGACATTTTTTATTTACTCGATACTAAAATTTTTTTATTTAGACAGTGTTTAAAAGACTGCTTTCAAAAACAACTCAGGCAAAAAATTATTCAAAGGCAACCATTACCAAAACCGTGACGTTTTAATTAAGGCTGGATTGTTTTATTTGTGGTTATGTTCTGAAGGGTATAGAAACTCTCATGAGAGTAGCTCAAAACCTCAATATTGGCAAGTTTTACAGCACTGAAAAACATGATAATTCTTCAATAATCACTTGATAAAAATAGCAATTTAGGCAAAAATCGCCATCCTTGTAATTTTAACTGCCAATTCATATTTTTATGGCATCTTTAACTTTGATCTCCCAACAAGAAACGCAGTCACAGCTTCCTGTGGCATGGTACGTCGACCCTGAAATCTATGCGCTTGAGCAGCAGCATATGTTCGCCCAAGCACCGCACTACCTCGGCCATGAGCTCATGGTACCCAACGTGGGTGATTACCAGGTGCTGGACTGGACCGGCGAGGCAAAAGCACTGATTCACCCGCAAGAAGGCATCAGCGCCATCAGCAATGTGTGCCGCCACCGTCAGGCGATTATGCTGAAAGGCCGCGGCCAAACCAATAACATCGTATGCCCGCTGCACCGCTGGACTTACGACCTGAATGGCAAACTGCTGGGCGCTCCGCACTTTGAACAGAACCCATGCCTGCACCTGGATAAGAAAACCCTGCAAAACTGGCAGGGCCTTTTGTTCGATAGCAAGCGCGACATTGCCAAAGACCTGGCCAAGCTGGGCTGCAAACAGGATTTTGATTTCACCGGCTATATGCTGGACCGTGTTGCGGTTGAAGAATACAGCTTCAACTGGAAAACATTCATCGAGGTCTATCTCGAAGATTATCACGTAGGGCCGTTTCACCCGGGGCTGAACCAGTTTGTGAATTGCGACGCGCTCAATTGGGAGTTTGGCGCCGACTACAGCGTACAGACCGTAGGCTTCAAGCAATCGCTCAGCCGCGCCGGCTCACCGGTGTACCAGCAATGGCAAGAACAGGTTGCACGCTACCAAGGTGAGAAATCGCCTAAATTCGGCGCAATCTGGATGGTGTATTACCCGTTCCTGATGATTGAATGGTATCCGAACGTGCTGGTAGTGTCGCATATCATCCCGCGCGGCGTTGATGCCTGCACCAACGTTGTCGAATTCTACTATCCTGAGGATATCGCCTTGTTCGAGCGCGAATACGTTGCCGCACAGCAGGCAGCTTACGAAGAGACTGCGGTTGAAGATAACGACATCTGCCAGCGCATGCACGATGGCCGCCGCGCTTTATTTACACAGGGCATTGATGAGCGCGGCCCTTACCAGCACCCGATGGAAACCGGCATGGAACACTTCCACAAATGGTACCGCACCCAGCTGGAACGCCATATTGCCGCCGCATAATGCAGCGCGCCGTTAATCACATCACGTGAAACCACACACACCTCCAGCATCAGGTTTCAGGCTGCCTAACCTTGGCAGCTTATGGATGCTGGTTGCCGCACTGGGCTTTGCCATCATGGGCGCGCTGGTTAAAGTGGGCGCCCAGAAATTCAGCGCAGCAGAACTGGTGTTCTACCGCTCGCTGTTTGGCCTGGTGACGATATGGCTGTACATAGCCGTGGAAAAACTGCCGCTCGCAACACCAATATTGGGAAAACACATGTCGCGCTCGCTGGTAGGCTTTGCATCATTAGTGCTGTTTTTCTATGCTATCGCGCATTTACCCCTGGCTACGGCCATCACGCTAAATTACACATCGCCGCTGTTTCTTGCTGTATTCACGCCATTTCTGCTGCACGAAAAACCAAGAAAAGTATTGCTGCTGGCTTTGCTTATCGGGTTTGTCGGCGTCAGCGTGCTGCTGAAACCAACCTTTAACCATGAAAGCTGGTTTGCGGGCCTCATGGGCCTGTTTTCCGGCATTGGCGCTGCGCTAGCCTACGTGCATGTAAAGCAGCTAGGTAAAGCAGGCGAGCCGGACTGGCGAACCGTGTATTACTTTACTTTAGTTTCAACCATAGGCGCCGGCCTGTGGATGTGCTTCGACGCATTCCACCACATATCGTGGCAGGATTTACCCGTGCTGCTTGGCTTGGGTTTTTCAGCCACCATCGCACAGCTGGCCATGACACGCGCTTACCGCACCGGTGACACGCTGGTGGTTGCCAGCCTGGCTTATGCCACCGTGCTGCTGGCTAGTATTTTCGGCATTATCTTCTGGTATGAACATCTAAGCCTGGATGCATGGCTGGCCATTGGCCTCATTATCCTGAGCGGTGTCATCAGCATACGCAGCACCCAGGCACCGGATAAAAAACTGTAAAAGCAACGCCGAAGCCATTTAAGAATAAATTGTTGCTAGACAATCACTTAAATCAGCAGTAATCTAACCCTCCCGCGTTAAAAACGCGGCAATAAAAATCAATAATTACAAACTTACAACATGATTTTTGTGCGACTAAACCATGACCAGCCATTCGAATATTTGTTATTCAAAATTTAGCTATTCAAAAACCAGCTATTCAAACCTGCCACTCAAAATATCCGCTTTAGCGCTGACTGTACTCGCGCTTTCTGGCTGCTTGGGCGGCACAGCGGCGCAGCAGCTGGCAAGATCGATTATGATGCAAGGGGCAGACAAGGCGACCGCCGCCGCTATAGATGCAAATGAACGCAAGCAAGCTTACGCGGTAAACCATATCGACATTCAGAACACTGAAATGGACGAATACCAGATTGCTTTCCTGCGTGCCGGATTTGAAACCATCAAACCCCAGGTTGAGCCTTTACCGCAGGCAGGCACCACAGCACAAATTGAGCCCTTACCCGAGCCTGAAACAAAGGCTGAGCCAACTGCCAACCTGATACAGGTTAGCAGACTGGTGAATGTGGAAGTATGGAGCCTGCTGATTGGGGATGAAAAGCAGCACCTGCTTGAAAAAGAAAGGCTGCAAGGCTCATTGCTGATTCCGCCCAAAGAAGAATGGTCTCGCTGGCAAATTGCCGTGGGCGCCGCAGATAACAATCAGCGCAGCAGCAAAAACAAAGAATCGCTTATTTTCTTGATTCCGCCAGATCTCGGCAAGCTGCGCAGCGGCGGTAAAGCACTGGTCGAAGTGCAAACCAATGGAGAGCTCAGCATCGCCCGCTATGCCTTGAATTAGCTAAAGCTGCTCATTTCAGCCGTTATATCAAGCGTCCAGCAGGCCGCTGCGCATTGCTATCAATGCGATCTCAGCTGAGTTATTCGCGTTCAGTTTCTGTTTGATGTTGTAAAGATGCGTGCCTACGGTGCGCGGGCTCAAAAACAAGGTTTCTGCAATCTCGTTGGTGGTCTTGCCTTTTGCCAGCGCCATGAATACTTCAAACTCACGCGGTGACAGCACGTCAACCGGGTTCTGGTCGCCTGACAGCTGCTGAATCGCCATCTGCTGCGCGATGCTGGCTTCCAGGTACTTTTTACCCGAAGCCACGGTGCGTATCGCTTTGATAAGCTCTTCAGCGGCGCTGCGCTTAGTCAAATAACCCATCGCCCCTGCATTCAGCACTCGCTTCGGATGCACTGAATCCTCATGTGCGGACAATACCAGTATCCGGGCTGCATTATCTTTCGCCAGAATGCGTTCAATCGCTTCCAGGCCGCCAATTCCAGGCATGGTGATATCCATCACCACAACGTCAGGCTTATGCTCGACATAGCGCTGAATCGCCTGCTCGCCACTCTCGGCTTCTGCGATGACTTTCATGTCGGTATCAGATTCAAGCAGCATCTTGAATCCCATGCGCACTACCGCGTGATCATCAACTAGCATTACGTTAATTTGGCTCATGTAACTTACTTTCTATAGTTAAATCTAAATGTAGTTAAATCTTGAGAACTTTGCACAAAACAAAAAATGGTTCAATTTTTAACAAGAATATCAAAGAATCGTCATTCCGGCGGAGGTCGGAATCTAGGCAAGGTGGTATTTAGAGTAGTATTTTTAGTAAAAATAATATAAAAATTGCCATCACAAAACATCGCTTTATACCAATAAATTAAAACTCCCCTACCTGTTCTGCTTAGTGTAACTATGTAATCTGCCTGGATTCCGGCCTCCGCCGGAATGACGAAATTGATAGATTTTTTAGGTTAAAAATATCAGAACATAGCCTTCATCTTAATATTTAGTTCTTAATTTAAACTAATGTTAGGCACTGTGACATTAATCACTGTACCCTGATTAGGCGCTGCAATGATGCTAAAGGTTCCATTCAGGGCCTGCACACGTTCACGCATGCCCAGCAAACCAAAATGCGTAGTCTGGTCTACCGCATCCACATTCATGCCGACGCCATTATCCTGAATAACGAGCTGCAGCTCGCCGCTGCCTGACATTGTAAGGCTGATGTCTATATTGCTGGCTTTTGCATACTTGAAGGCATTGTTAAGCGCCTCCTGCACAATGCGATACAGATTGATGCTGACCGTTTCACCCAGGTTCTGCAAATGCCCCAGGTCCAGATTCTCGGAAAGATGCAGCTGGATTTTGATTTCAGGGTGCTGCGACTGGTAATTGCTTACCGCATCTTTAAGCGTTTCTGCCAGCCCGAGGTTATCAAGCGAGCCCGGCCTTAGCTGGCGTACGATATTATGCATGCCGTCATATATCTGGTTAGCGGCCGACACAATCACCTGCGCGCTGGATGCGACTTCCGGCATGCCGGCCGAGCCGCTGTTAGCCTTGGCTTTATTTGCGATACCTACCGCAAAAGTCTTGATTGCAGTGACGTACTGGCCAAGCTCGTCATGCAGCTCGCGCGCCAGGCTGCGGCGTTCATCTTCAATATGCTTCTGTATCAGGAACGTCAGCTGCCGGTTCTCTTCCAGCTGGCGCTCTGCCGTGAGCGACTCTGCCATGCGGTTCAGGCTGTGTCCGATACGGTCAAATTCAGGCAACTCCAGCGTGGGCAGCCTGGTATTCAAATCACCCTGCTCAATGCTGTTAATGGCAGCAAGAATACGGTTGATAGGCCGCAGTGAATGGCTGAGCAGCAGATAAACCATGACGTTGAGCAGCACAAAGAACGCGAGCCCTACCCACATCAGCTGTCTGAAACCAGACCATGCTTCACGGATAGAGCCTGCAGCACTCGAACTGATAACAAGGGTGCCATAGCGAATCTTGCGCTCTACTGTTTCAACCTTGGGCTCAACAAGCTTGATAAACCACTGCGGCGGGCTTACATCACTTTTAAAGGTTGATTCCGGTGAGCGGTAAAGCTCATGCCCCTGCATATCGTAAAGCTCGATATGGCTGCTGCGTACATAACCCAGCGATGCGAGAAAACTCTGCAGCACCCTGTGTGTCGGCCCCATTTCCGGGTTTAAAGCCGAGCTAACAATCACCGTATCCAGCAGCTGCACGGTAACGCGGCTTGCCGCTTCTACCCGCTCGCGGATTGAAATACGCGTGTCATTCACCAGAATTGTGCCAACCACCAGTATAAATGCCAGTGATAACAGGGTAATCAGTAAATTTAAACGGAAACGCAGACTCATGAGTTGAAATCAAAATGTGACATGTGTAGAGTTTAACAACTTTAATCAATTCTCAACATAGTGTTATTCATGATATGAATTCTTCGTTTATCTTATCTGCCGCAGCCGCCATTCAAGACGCAATCCTGAACCATGAATCGGAGCTGGAGTCTCTTGACCGCGCCATCGGCGACGGAGACCACTACATCAACATGAAACGCGGCGCGCAAACGATTACAGATATGCGGCCTGAACTGGCCACACTCACAGCTGATGCCGCACTGCAAAAGATAGGCATGAAACTCCTGAGCACTATCGGCGGCGCCTCTGGCCCCCTGCTGGCGAGCTTTTTTATGGGTATGGCCAAAATCATCAAAGAAAAGGGCGATGCATCCATCAGCACTTACGCCCAGGCATTTGCGGCAGGGGTAGATACCATACGCCAGCGCGGCAAAGCGGACCTGGGTGAAAAGACTATGCTGGATGTGCTGATTCCGGTAGCCAAGCAATTTACCGCACTCGCTGCACAAAATGCCAGCGTCAAGGATATTGCCCTTGCGCTGACCAGAACCGCAGAACAAGGCATGCTTGCAACCAAAGATTTAATTGCCACCAAAGGCCGTGCCGCCGGGCTGGGTGAGCGCGCTATCGGCCACATAGACCCCGGCGCCAAGAGCTGCCAAGTCATGATAGAGGCGGTTTGCAAGCTGCTATAAAACAAACCTCGCCATACCAGCGCAGGCTGGTATCCAGACAAAATAACTATTCGTAAAGTATGTAAATTTATTAACCATTCATTAACTTCAATCAAGACTGGATTCCCGCCTACGCGGGAATGACGAAGCAGGATAAAAAATGAAAAAATTCATCAATAAAACTGACAGCATACTGGCTGAAAGTCTCAGCGGCTTTGCCTTGGCGCATCAGGATCTGGTAAGCCTGAACCTTGACCCCAACTTTTTAATGCGCAAACAGAAGGCCGTCAATAAAGTTGCCATTATCTCCGGCGGCGGCTCCGGCCACGAGCCGCTGCATGCCGGCTACATAGGTTACGGCATGCTCGATGCCGCCTGCCCCGGCCATGTATTCACCTCCCCCACACCAGACCAGATGCTGGCTGCGGCTGAAGCCGTGCATGCCGGCAAAGGCATCCTGTTCATCGTTAAAAACTACGCAGGGGACGTGATGAACTTTGAAATGGCGGCAGAAATGCTGCCGTTTGAATCTGCTACCGTACTCACCAGTGACGACTGCGCCGTCATCAACAGCACCTACACCACCGGCCGCCGCGGTGTGGCTGGCACCGTGATTGTAGAAAAATGCGTGGGCAGCCTGGCTGAAACCGGCGCCGACCTGCAAGCCTGCAAAGCACTGGGCGACAAGGTCAACAGCCGCACCGCAAGCATGGGCGTGGCACTCACCAGCTGTACTGTTCCGGCTGCCGGGCGCCCTACTTTTGACATCAGTGACAGCGAGCTTGAAATGGGCGTGGGCATACACGGCGAGCCAGGCCGCCGGCGCGAAGCCATGCGTGAGGCCGATGCAATTGTGACGGATGTGGTGAATGCGATTCTTGAGGCATTAAAACCTGCCAAAAACAGCGAGGCACTGCTGCTCATTAACGGCTTTGGGGCCACCCCGCTGATGGAGCTTTACCTGATATACAACACTGCGGCCCGCTTATTCAGCGAGCACAGCATCAACATCACACGCTCGCTGGTTGGCAACTACACCACCGCTTTGGATATGGCAGGCGCTTCAGTAACCCTGTGCCTGCTGGATGATGAAATCAGGCAGCACTGGGATAGCCCGGTGCATACCGCCGCGTTAAGGTGGGGTGTTTAAGGTTGATATATACCAACCATTGCAGGGTTGGCAGTTTATCTGACTAAAGTACGATAAAAAATTTTATCCACGAACTGCACGAAACTCACGAAAAAATAAAACTAGATTTGGTATTGTTCGTGACTTTCGTGCATTTCGTGGACATAAAAACTTAAACAAATACCTTGCGCCATAACACTTCCACCTTTTCTACATGATGCGTAATAACTGACAGCTCAACTGTTAACCGTGATGCCCCTTGCAGCTTCAGCATGTGCTGAATATGGCGGAATTCACGGTATGCCGCTGCCACGCTTTCTGCGAGCCCGGCATCGATAATGCCGAGTTTCGCCATCAGCCCCAGCAAGCCGATATTACCGATGTTCCCGGTCAGTTCAGGGTAACGTGATGCATGCAGCAGCACCAGATACTGCACCAGAAACTCCACATCGATAATACCGCCCGGGCTTTGCTTGATATCAAAAACACCGGCCTGCAAATGCTGAGCGCTGCGCATTCTTTCTCGCATTGACAGCACTTCTTCCTTCAGCTTGGCTGCATCTTGCGGCTGCGTCATCACTTCCAGGCGAATCTGGTCAAACGCCTTGCCTATAGACGCATCGCCGGCCACAAAACGGGCGCGGCTGAGTGCCTGGTGCTCCCATACCCAGGCTTTGTTCAGCTGGTAATCCCTGAAGGCATCTATGCTGCTGACAAGCAGGCCACTGTTGCCATCCGGGCGCAGCTGCAAATCGGTCTCATACAGCAGGCCGGCAGAAGTCAAGCTGTTGAACCAGTTGTTGATACGCTGCGCAAAGCGCGAGTAAACCTCGCCGGCCTCAGGCGACTCATCGTCATACAGAAAAATAATATCCAGGTCAGAGGCATAACCCAGCTCTTTGCCGCCCAGCTTGCCGTAACCGATGACCGCAAACTTCGGCGTATCAAGATGCTTGCCGCGCACATTGGGCCAGATTGTTTCCAGTGCCACGTTCAGTATCAAACACGCAAGGTCGCTTAAATAATCAGACAAGGTCTCCAGAGCCAGTTCACCGTTGATATCCTGCACCGCAATGCGAAACACATTGGCATGCTTGAAATGGCGCATGATGTCCATTTGCCGTTCAATATCACCCGCTGCCTCAGTCAGGCGTTCAGAAAGTTCTGCGCGCAAGGCTTTGAAATCGGGCACGGCATACAAAGTACGCGTATCGAGCAGTTCATCCAGCAAAATAGGATGCTGCGCCAGATAGTTAGCCAGCCACGGGCTGCTGCTGCAAAGCTTCACCAGCAGTTGCATTGCCTGTGCGTGCTCGGCCAGCAGTGCCAGGTAGCTGGCTCGGCGGCAGATGCTCTCCAGCAGGTCTATCACCCGCGTCAGCGTAATGTCTGCATTCTGCATTTTGCCTGATTGCGAAATCACATGCGGCATCACCGCATCAAAACGCTGGCGGCTCAGTTCCGGCAACTGCACATAACGGCTACTTTGATGCAGCGTATTCAAGCGGCGCAGGGTCTCAGGCGCATCAGCAAAGCCAATTTTCTGCAATGCCGCCAGCGCATCAGCTTCGGCAACTGCACCATTCCAGATTGATTTTTCAGCAAGCAATACATCTTTATTATCATCAGCATCATTGAACGTCTCATCAAAATACTGCTGCACCTGCTGGCGGTAAGCATCCAGCCGGGCCAGGAAATCAGCCCAGCCATAGTTTGCTTTCTTATCAAAGTTCATCGCCTTGGCAATACGCGCTTTTGCTTCATCCGACTTAGGCAGCTCCTGCGTCTGCGCATCTTCCACATACATCAGACGATGCTCCAGATTACGCAGGAAGACATAAGCCTCGCTCAGCTCGGCAACTGTTTTTTCAGGCAGCAGGCCTTTGTTTTTCAGCAGGGATAACACTGAAAGGGTTGGCTTCACCTGCAGGCTGGCATCCTGCCCGCCGCGAATCAGCTGAAACACCTGCGCGATGAACTCTATCTCGCGAATACCGCCGCGACCAAGCTTGATATTGTCGTGCATGCCTTTACTGTTCACATCGCGCTGAATCTGTATCTTCAAATCACGCATGCTGGCAAAGGCACCGAAATCAAGGTATTTGCGAAACACAAACGGCTTAAGCAGGCGTGAAACCGCATTGCCGCCGGTCACTTCACGCCCCTTAATCCAGGCGTAGCGTTCCCACTCGCGGCCGCTGTTCTGGTAATAATCTTCCAGCGCATCCAGGTTGCTCACCAGCGCACCTTCAGACCCGAACGGTCGCAAACGCATGTCCACCCGGAACACAAAACCGTCTTCGGTAATCTCATCGATTGCGGCTATCAATTTTTTAGCCAGGCGCGTAAAGAAATCCTGGTTGCTCATCGGCTTTTCAGACTGCGTTTCGCCCTCTGATTCATAAGCAAAGATCAGGTCTATATCAGACGACACATTGAGCTCACCGCCGCCCAATTTACCCATGCCAATCACAATCAGGCTCTGCGGATTGCCATCAATATCCACAGGCTGGCCGTATAGCGCCACCTGCCAGCCATTCAAATAAGCAATTGCCGTATTGATTGCACATTCAGCCAGCAGTGATGTCGTCTGCATGACCTCATGCAAATCTGCCAGGCCGTTTAAATCGCGCACGATCATACGTGCCATTACATTCTTGCGCAGCAGCCTTAATGCACGCTTTAAACTAGATTCGTCAAAAATATTTTGTGCCGACAAAAATTTTTGCATGTCTTCTATCTTATAGCTTATGTGCAAGTTTTCTAACAAATCCTGCACCAGCAAGGCATCTTTACCCAGCATTCTTTCTAAAAACGGACTGCATGATGCCGCATGCAGCACATAAGCCTCATCATTAGACGGGATGCGGGTATCAGAGAATAAATTATCGTGTGTTAGCATAGTTTTTTTCAGGTAATATTACGTACGTTACAAATATGTAACATTTTTCAGTTTTAGCAAATCTGCAACATTGATTATAAATGTGTAAAAGTATTTAGAGAGGTTTTAAGCATGTCAATTGAGTCAGTTCTTCATGAAAACCGGGTTTTTGCGCCAAGTGCAGACTTTGTAAAATCCGCTAACGTCTCCGGCATGGCTGCATACAATGCACTATGTGCAGAAGCCTCAGCCGACTATGAGGGATTCTGGGCCAAATTGGCGCGTGAATTATTGATTTGGCACAAACCTTTCACAAAAACGCTTAACCAGGATAATGCGCCATTTTATAAGTGGTTTGAAGATGGCGAATTAAATGTTTCTGCCAACTGCCTCGATAAACACCTCAACACCATTCCCAACAAAGTCGCCATCATTTTTGAAGCAGATGACGGCAGCACCAAAAACGTCACATACAAAGAGCTTTACCACCAGGTTTGCCAGTTTGCCAATGGCCTGAAAAAACTCAACCTGAACGTAGGCGACCGCGTAGTGATTTACCTGCCTATGGGCATTGAAGCTGTAGTTGCCATGCAGGCCTGTGCCCGTATCGGCCTCATTCATTCTGTAGTATTTGGCGGCTTCTCAGCCAAAAGCCTGAACGAGCGCATTATCGATGCCGGCGCAAGAGCGGTTATCACTTCAGATGGCCAGTTCCGCGGCGGCAAAACCATGCCGCTTAAAGCCGCAGTAGATGAAGGCATTGAAATGGGCGGCTGTGACTCGATTGAAAAAGTCATCGTACTCAAAAAAACCGGGCAAGACATCGAATGGAACAGCAACAACATCTGGTGGAGTGACCTCATTGCAGGCGCCGCTGATACCTGCGAGCCTGTAATGGTAAGTGCAGAGCACCCATTATTCCTGCTTTACACTTCAGGCTCTACCGGCAAGCCAAAAGGCGTACAGCACAGCTCTGCTGGCTACCTGCTGCATGCCATGAACACCATGCGCTGGACATTCGACATTAAAGACAACGATGTATTCTGGTGTACCGCAGACGTGGGCTGGATTACCGGCCACAGTTATGTAGCTTATGGCCCATTGGCAATCGGCGCAACACAGGTAGTGTTTGAAGGCATACCTACCTACCCGAAC
>Ga0208508_1000088_pt1 | contig 25384 bp, 24 predicted proteins | sample LakWasMeta1_LOW4_2_FD_183853 | JGI IMG/M metagenome (GOLD analysis project Ga0208508, IMG submission 183853) | Freshwater sediment methanotrophic microbial communities from Lake Washington under simulated oxygen tension - Sediment Metagenome... | ecosystem: Environmental > Aquatic > Freshwater >...
ACCTGCGCGAAGACATGGTGGCTGCCATTGCAGACCGTGCTTTTATCGGTGAGGATGACTTGCCGCGCAGCAACGCAGATTTTATGAAGCTGAAACAACGTGCCAGAACGCGCCTGCCGGCAGTGACAGAGGCCTTGGCAAGACAGGTGCAGGCCATCGCAACTGAATACCAGCTGCTGACACAGAAACAAAGCCAGATGCCTGCGGCAGTGAATCGGTTGAAACGCGACCTTGAACAGCAGGTGGGCTTGCTGGTTTATAAGGGCTGCATCAGCCATACGCCTTGGGAATATCTGCAGAACATACCGCGTTACCTTAAGGCCTTGCGTTTGCGTATTGAAAAACACCCGGCTAACCCTGACCGTGACGGCAAGAATGCTGCCAGCGTTGGCCTGATCTGGCAAAAATGGCAGGATAAGATTAATGCCCTGAATCAGGCGCATCTGGATATTCCGCAGAATCTGCTGGATTTCCGCTGGCTGATTGAAGAGCTGCGCGTGTCGCTGTTCGCTCAGGAACTCAAGACGCCTTTCCCGGTCTCGATTAAGCGCCTTGAAAAAACCTGGCAGGATATGCACATATAGCACGTTATGCAGCTTAATCACCCCGGTAATCAGCATTTGAATACACACTTTGACCTCGCATCAAAGCCGTCTTTGTATCTGCCATACGGCGATAAGCATATACGCATCAATATCAGCCGCAATACTTTGCTTGCGGTGCTGTTCTCATTGATTCTGCATGCAGTGTTGTTCTTTGTGGTGCCTGCAATCAAGTTTGACGACTCAGCAGCGAAGCCTGCCCAAGCCATTGAGGTGAGCCTCGCGCCAGTGCGGTTACCGACCAAGGTGCTTGAGCCTGAAGCGCCAGCTCAGCCTGTGGTTCAAAAACCTGCCGAGCCGCCCAAAAAGCCGGTTACCAAGCAGGCGAAGCCCAAGGTTGCTACTCCCAAACCTGTAGAAAACAGGAAATCTGATTTCACACTGCCGGATACGCCTAAAGTAAAGCCTGAGCTGGATACCCGCCCTAACAGGGAGCCTGCGATCAAAGAACCGCCGGTGGAGCAGCAGTATACCGACATGGCTTCTTATGTGCGTGCCAGACAGGCGCAGCGCCAGAATGCTGATGCTGTTGCCGCCAATGTCAATGCTGAGGCGGCCGCACGCGAACGCGGCCCGACCGAGGCGCAAATGCGTGATGAGCGTATCAAACGCAACCTTAATACCGGCACTAACGGCATTTTTGAAATTACCAGCCTGGGTGCCAGAAATGCCACATTTGCTTTCCGCGGCTGGACTAATGATTACAGCACTTCAAAACGCCAGTTTTTTGAGGTTGAGGCTAATAACGGTGAAGATGTACGCCTGCTGATGATTCGACGCATGATTGCCTTGATTCGTGAGCATTACCAGGGTAACTTCAACTGGGAGTCACATCGCCTCGGGCGTTCCGTGGTGCAGTCAGCACGTCCGGAAGACAACGCCGGGCTGGAGGATTTTCTGATGATGGAGTTTTTTGGCTCTAACTACAAAACCACACGCTGATTAACGAGTTAGCTGCCCGTGTTGGCAGCTATGGTTGCTTGTTTTCCTTATTCAGTGCCTGGCGATATTCTTCAAGCTTTTCTTCATAATTCTCGGCATCACCGTAGTTAAGAAAATTGGTATATCTTTCATGGGTGCCTATGATTTTTCTCGCATGTTTAATCGGGCAGAAATACTGTTCTGTACGTGCGACGATTTCACCGATATATGAAATCATCCCGCTGCCATAGGCGCAGTAGGTGCAGTGGAATTTTTCAATGAAATTCAGGTAATTGAGCTGCTGGCGGTCAAAAATAATGTAATCACTGCGGCGCACTTTTTTAATGCCGTAAATCGGAAAGCAGGTTGTCTGGTAAAACGTGATGAATATATCTGTAATGAGCAGCGGAATAATCATTGAATAGATAATAGGCCCTGTAATCAGGTTTTGCGGCCGGTTGGTAACCAGCCAGCGAAAGAAGTTAGTCTTAAGCCGCAAATGTGTTTCTTTAATAGACTGTTCAAACTCAACCCGTTTGCCTTTAATCTGGAAAAATATGCTCGATTGCTGCTGATTCAAGGTGGTGCGCAGTTCATCTTCAAGCGCTGTTATCTGGCTGAGTATTTCCTGAATGCGGTCGTTCATATTCACTTTCTTTGATTTTATAATTGTGAGTATACCCTTAACGGTATTAAACTTAAGCGCTGCAAGCATGTTAATTGGCAAATAATATACAAGTCTGTATACTTTAAGTTATCTATTTAGAACATCCATCAGAAAGCAGTGTTCATGCGTATTTTAAAACCAAATACCGGGCCCAAAAAATTAACCGGCTTACTTCTGGCACTAGGTTGCGTTGCAGTGGCTGCCTGTTCAAGCCTTGGCAATAAGGGCGGCAACGGCCAATTAGCTGCAAATAAAGAGTGGCCGAGTTTTGGCCGCGATTACACAAATCAGCGCATGTCACCGCTCACGCAGATTAATACGCAAAATGTGCACAACCTGGGCTTGGCCTGGCAGTTTAAAACAGGTGTTTCTGCAAGCTTTCAAACTACACCGATTGTTACAGGCGGCGTCATGTATGTTTCACTGCCATACAACCACGTTGCGGCGCTTGATGCTAAAACAGGCAAGGAACTCTGGCGCTACAAGCATGAGCGTAAAGCAAACTGGAAAATGTGCTGCGGCCCGGCAAACAGGGGGGTGGCTGTCAGCGATGGCAAGGTATTCATCGGCACGGTAGATGCAAGGTTGATAGCCCTGGATGCTAAAAACGGTGCAAAAATCTGGGATATTGATGTAGCCGACGATACTGCACTGACTGAAAATACCAGCTCGCTCAGTAAATCAGATGCTAAAAGTCAAAAAGACATGTACGGCGGTACGGGTATCGGCATTGCCATGGCGCCAGTGGTATACCGCGGTAAAGTGATTGTTGGCGTAACTGGCGTGGGCTATGGCCTGCATGTAGACACACCAAGAATCGATGCGCCATTGGGTGCCGTGATTGGCGTAAATGGCCGCTATGGCCGCCCTGGCTTTCTAGCCGCTTACGATGTCAGCAATGGCAAGCGTGTATGGCAGTTTGATACGATTCCGTCTCAAGGCTGGGAAGGTGTGTTTGCAGAAACAACGTCAGATGGCATTTCGCTCAACCGTGATATTGTCGCTGAAAAAGACAATATGAAGAACAACATGGATGCATGGCGTTATGGTGGCGGGTCTGCCTGGAGCACGCCTGCAATCGATGTTAAAACCAATACATTATTCTTTGGCACCGGCAACCCGTCACCGCAGATGAATGATATTTCCCGCCCCGGTGATAACCTGTACACCGTTTCACTGGTGGCGCTGGATACCGAAACCGGTAAGCTGAAATGGCATTACCAGCAGGTGCCGCATGATATTTGGGGTTATGACCTGGCTAGCCCGCCGGTATTGTTCGATTACATAAAAGACGGTAAAAAAATAGCGGCAGTGGGCCAGGCTGGCAAAACCGGCTGGTACTACGTGAATGACCGCACAAGTGGCGCGTTGCTCATGAAGTCAGATGCGTTTGTACCGCAGAAAAACCTGTTTGCCAAAGCCACAAAAGAAGGCACAGTATTGTACCCAGGCATACTGGGCGGCTCTAACTGGAGCCCAAGCGCACTGGATGAAAAATCACAGACCAGCTTTGTAGCCGGCATTCATGCGCCTATCAAATACACTTTGGTTGATGAGCCAGCCAAGGATGGCTTGCCGGCTATTCGCTATGCATCATCCGAGCCTACCAATGACCCGCGCTGGGGCACGGTCTCTGCAATTAATTTAACTACGGGCAAGATTCAGTGGCAGGTAAAAACACAGCAGCCATTAATGGGCGGCATATTGGCTACGCGCGGCAATCTGCTGTTTATGGGCGAGGGTGACGGCAGCTTTAATGCTTACAACAGCAGCACCGGCGATTTGCTGTGGCAGGTAAAAGTGGATGCGGGTGTTAACGCGCCGCCTGTCAGTTATGAGATTGACGGCGTGCAGTACGTGGCAGTTGCTGCCGGCGGCAATGCAATCTTCGGCTTTACACCTGGCGACAATATCGTGGTGTATGCGCTGAAAAAAGGAAATCCGTAAAGTTTTGAGTTATGAGATAACCTAAATGCGCAAAACCATGTAGGCATGTAATATTGTTGATATGTATTATAATCCGTAAGGTTATGTTGACGAGTAAAGTAAATGAAACCCTCTGAAGCCTTAAATGCTAACCGAGAAGCTATTCGCCAAGTGGTTAAGACACACCGCGCTTTAAATGCGCGTGTATTTGGCTCAGTGCTGCATGGCGATGATACAGAGGAAAGTGATCTTGACTTGCTGGTTGACCCTACACCAGACACCAGCTTGCTAGACATTGCCAGAATTCAGAATCGCCTTCAGAAGTTACTTGGTATATCGGTTGACGTACTTACACCTAAAGCATTACCAGATAATTTTCGTGCCAAAATATTGGCCGAAGCGGAACTGGTATGAAAAAAGACAAGCTGCGCATTCCAGACTACCTTGCTCATATTCTCCAAGCCATTGAACGTATTAACACCTATACTGATGATGTAGATGAGGTTGGTTTCTTGGAAAACGAAATGGTGCAAGATGCTGTCATTCGTAACATTGAAATTATCGGTGAAGCTGCACGCAATATAGAAAAATACCACCCGGAGTTTGCAAGTGAGCATCCGAATGTTCCTTGGGCAGATATGTACTGGATGCGAAATCGTGTATCGCATGGTTATTTCTCTGTTGATCTGGAAGTGATTTGGAATACCATTCAACGCGACTTACCTGAATTAAAACAACAAACTAAAGATGTTCTGCAGCAACTTGTAGATCAGTCTGGTTATTAATTTTAATCGTAATAATTGAACTTGGTTAAATCGGATCGATGTTCAAACGGCTAATTCTGATTATCGGCATATTGGTTTCGGTTGCTGCGTGCCACCACCGGCAACCGGCGTATGTGCCTTTGCCGGAAACATCCAATATCGTCATTCTCGGTGATAGCCTGACTTACGGCACTGGCGCAGCCGAAGGACAGGGCTATGCCAGCAGGCTGGCAAGCAGCACAGGCTGGAATGTGATTAATGCCGGCGTGCCGGGCAATACTTCATCTGATGCGCTGGCACGGTTGCCGCAATTACTGGCAGATCATGAAAGCGGGGCGCAGAAGATAGACTTTCTTATCATCGAGCTTGGTGGCAATGATTTTTTGAAGCACGTGCCTGAAACTGAAACCGTGAGCAACCTGAAAGAAATTCTGGCCCAGGCCAAGGCGCGCCACATTCAGGCCGCTCTGCTGGCGATTCCCAATTTCAGCCTGATGGGCGCAGCGTTCGGGAGTCTTTCCGACCATCCGTTATATGCGCAGCTAGCCAAAGAAACCGATACACCATTGATTAAGGATGTTTTTACCGAGGTGCTGGCAAAAAACAGCCTTAAATCAGACCAGATTCACCCAAATGCAGAAGGTTATCGCCTGGTGGAAAGCAAGCTGCGTGATGCGCTGGCCGAGTTGGGGTTTTTACGCGCCAAGTAATAAAGCTATTTGTGTTTTATTTTTAAAATGAGCACGGCGCAGGCCAGTATCAGCGTAATGCTGTTGGCCGCAATGATAGGCCAGCTATCAATCAGATAACCGTAAACCAGCCAGCCTAGAACACCAAGGCTGAATAAACCGTACATGGGCAGCGAGATGCCGGATAGGTCTCGGGTTTTCCAGGAGTGCAGTGCCTGCGGCACAAATGCAATGGTTGTGAGTGCGGCTGCAGTGTAGCCAATCAAGTTGGTAATGTTCATTTAATTCTTGTCAATTCTGATAGTTCTGTGATGTCTTTTAGTTCTGTGATGTCTTCAGTGCGTTTTTTTTCAAGCCTGCTGCAATGTGCTGCGTTACTGTAAAGAGCAGCAGTGCCACCGCACCTGCAATAACGCCAAAGATACCATTGAGTAAGGCAGGTGCCATTGCCTGCACAAAAGCGTTATTTAAGGCGCCTGATGCATGCTCGATCCAGTGGTGGAGTGCGGGGATGCCATGCGTAAGAATTGCGCCGCCCACCAGAAACATTGCAACAGTGCCAACCACTGATAATGTTTTCATCATGTACGGTGCAAATTTTAATATGCCAAAACCTGCCTTGCGTTTGCATGCAGCAAAAACCCCAGCCCCCTGGCATTGCGCCAGATACAAGCCGCCGTCATCTACTTTAACAATACCGGCTACCAGCCCATAAACGCCAACCGTCATAATGACGGCAATGCCGGCAAGTACAATTACCTGGTTGGTGAATGAGGCTGTAGCTACAGTGCCCAGAGTAATCACGATAATCTCGGCCGAAAGTACAAAGTCGGTGCGAATGGCACCTTTTATTTTCTCCAGCTCCGATTCTTCAGCAACGATTTCAACCGGGTCGGTCGTATGCTTTGGGTCCAGGTGGTGCGCTTTTTCATGATGAAAGAACTTGTGAAACAGTTTCTCTACACCTTCAAAGCACAGGAACAAACCGCCCAGCATCAGTAATGGTGTGACGGCCCATGGCGCCAAAGCGCTGATGGCCAGTGCTGCCGGCACCAGAATTACCTTATTCAGCATAGAGCCTTTGGCAACTGCCCATACTACCGGCAGTTCGCGGTCTGCGTTTACACCGCTTACCTGCTGGGCATTCAGCGCCAGGTCATCACCCAAAACGCCGGCGGTTTTCTTTGCTGCAACTTTGGTCATGACAGACACGTCATCCAGTATCGTTGCAATGTCATCTATCAGGGTTAAAAGGCTAGCGCCGGCCATAGTGGATGGGTTCCATTGAAATTGTTTTTTGTCCGCCGATTATAACCAATGCAGCATTAAATCATTTAAAAATGATGCATAAATATGCTGCCACAGAAATATGAGAATTTTATAAACGTTATGGCTGGACTATAATCAAACGCTTATCAGAATCAAATGCTTATCAGGTATATAACCCTTATCAAGGGTACAACGCTGAAACAGCTATTAAAAGGCACCAAGATGAAAGAGCAGCAAAACGCAGTATGGACATTGGCAATCAAAGGCATGAGCTGCGCATCGTGCGCTACCCGGGTTGAAAAAGGCCTGCTGAAAGTACCGGGGGTTGCAACAGCAGAGGTTAACCTTGCGCTTGAAACAGCGCAGGTAACAGGCGAAGCAACAGCATTAAGTGCAGACCAGCTGGTAGCCGCTGTAGTGGCGGCAGGTTATCAGGCGCATCTCTTGAATTCAGAGCTTGAACAGGCTGAACACCTTGCCGAGCCTAAGCAGTCGCCTTATGGCTGGTGGCCTATTGCTGCCGCTGCATTGCTGTCTTTTCCGCTGATGCTGGGCATGGTGACCGAATGGATAGGCTGGCGATTCTGGCTATCCGGCTGGGTTCAGCTTGCACTGGCAACACCGGTGCAATTCTGGCTGGGTGCGCGTTTTTATAAAGCAGGCTGGAGTGCATTGAAAGCCGGATCTGGCAATATGGACCTGCTTGTTGCAATCGGCACATCTGCGGCTTATGGTTTAAGCGTATACCTGCTGCTGACACAAACCCATACCGGCATGGGCCATTTGTATTTTGAGACATCAGCCATTGTCATCACCCTGGTGCTGCTGGGCAAGTGGCTGGAAACCCGCGCCAAATCCAAGACAACCGAGGCAATCCGCGCCCTGAATGCTTTGCGCCCTGAACGTGCCAGCGTGATACGCGATAATCAGGAACTGCAGGTGCCGATTAATGCGGTCAAGCTGGGTGATCTGGTCATGGTACGTCCTGGCGAAAGAATCGCTGTTGATGGAATCGTGGCACAGGGTGACAGCCAGGTAGACGAGTCACTGATTACAGGCGAGAGCCTGCCAGTCAGCAAACAAGCCGGGGATAAAGTCACCGGCGGGTCAATGAATGGTGAAGGCGTGTTGTACGTGAACACAACTGCATTGGGGCATGAATCTGTTCTGGCAAGGATTGTCCGTATGGTGGAATCTGCCCAGGCCAAAAAGGCGCCGATACAGCGCCTTGTAGATAAAGTCAGTGCGGTTTTTGTACCGGTAGTGATAGTGATTGCATTTTTGACGTTGCTAGGCTGGGGCTTGTTTGGCGGTGACTGGCAAGTGGCGATACTGAATGCAGTAGCCGTGCTGGTGATTGCCTGCCCATGTGCACTGGGCCTGGCGACGCCCACCGCAATCATGGTGGGTACCGGTGTAGCGGCGCAGCACGGCATTCTGATTAAAGATGCCGAAGCGCTGGAGCTGGCACATGCGGTGAAGACCGTAGCCTTTGATAAAACTGGCACCCTGACTGAGGGGCATCCCAAGTTACAGGCGCTGCAATCCGCATTAGGAGATGATAAACAATTGCTGCAGCTGGCAGCCAGCTTGCAGGCAGGCAGCGAACATCCGCTGGCAAAAGCGGTTATCAATGCGGCGCAAGGGCAAAGCCTGACATTGCAGGCGGTGCAGAATATGCATGCTGTTGCCGGCAAGGGCGTTACAGGCAGAGTGGGTGAGCTTAACCTTGCTTTGGGCAATACTGTCATGATGGCCGGGCTAGGGGTGGATGTATCTGCGCTTAAAGACCGCGCCCAGGCCCTTGAATCTGAAGGCTATAGTGTTTCGTGGCTGGCCTTAATGAATGCCCAACCCCAGCTGCTTGGTTTGCTGGCGTTTGGCGATGCATTGAAACCAAGCGCGATTGAAGCAATCAGCAGCCTGCAGCGGCAAGGAATATTAACGGTGTTGATTTCAGGCGATAACCAAGGCAGTGCATCCAGCGTTGCACGCCAGCTGGGTATAGAAAAATTCTACGCACAAGTGCTGCCTGAAGATAAAGCCAATATCGTTAAGGCGCTGAAACAGAATGCAGGCTTGGTTGCGATGGTGGGTGACGGCATCAATGATGCACCCGCACTGGCTGAAGCCCATGTCGGGATTGCCATGTCCAGCGGCACCGATGTGGCAATGCATGCGGCCGGTGTGACGCTGATGCGAGGCGACCCGGCCTTGGTGTCAGATGCCATAGATATTTCAAGGCGCACTTATGCCAAAATCAGGCAGAACCTGTTCTGGGCGTTTATCTACAACGTAGTTGGCATTCCGTTGGCAGCCTTGGGCTTGCTGAACCCTGTGATTGCAGGGTTGGCTATGGCGCTGAGCAGCTTCAGCGTGGTATCAAATGCATTGACATTGAAGTTGTGGCGGCCGCAGGCGGATCAGCAGTCTGGTAAATGAACTTGCAGCGCGTGCCTGCCGCAAAGCACCAGCGGTTAAGGTCAGGCACGCTTTTGAATTTTTATAAATAGATATTTTTATAAATAGATAAAGCTATTTTTTCTCAAACAGCATCCTGGTCAGCGTATTGTCTTTCACAATATAGTGATGGTAGAGCGCCGCCGCAGCATGAATGCCTATCAGGTAGTAACCCAGCTCGCCAATCGTCTCGTGGATTTCCTTGATTGATTTGGCTAGGTCCTTATTCTCTGCCGTCAGTGCCGGCAATTCCAGGCCAAAGAATGGCACCGGCTTGCCTGCTGCGCTTAATAAAACCCAACCCAGGATAGGCGTCGCTATCATCAAACCATAAAGCGCAAGATGCCCGAGTTTTGCCGCCAGCATGATGGCGGCTGATGGTTGTGGCGTAATTTTTGGGGTGGGGGCAATTGCCCTTGCATATATGCGTATGGTTACAAAAAGCAATACCGATAGCCCTAACATGAAGTGCAGTGCTTTCAACGCTTCGCGCGGGTCACTGCCCTTAGGGTAAAGTTCACGTAAATTAATCGTGGCATAAACCGCTATCATCAATAGCAGCATCAGCCAGTGCAGCACTATAGATAAAGTGCCATAACGTTCATCAGTGTTGTTCCATGTCATATCAATCACCTTTTATTTATTTGTTTTGAGGTATGCTTAAATTACTCCACATGCGGGAAAAAGACAAATCAAGGTGAATGGTGCTGATTGCTGAGTGAGGGCAGGGCTAGCCAAGTTGTAAGTATGGCTGACTGCAATAAAAAAGGCCTTGCATAGCTGCAAGGCCTTTGGGAATTCTGGCTCCTCAACCTGGGCTCGAACCAGGGACCTACGGATTAACAGTCCGGCGCTCTACCAACTGAGCTATTGAGGAATCGGTGTATCACTCGAAATGAAGCCCTGCATTTCTGCAGGGCTTCAAAATTCTGGCTCCTCAACCTGGGCTCGAACCAGGGACCTACGGATTAACAGTCCGGCGCTCTACCAACTGAGCTATTGAGGAATCGGTGAAGGCGCTATAATACTGACAGAGCGGTGTTTGGTCAATCATTACAAGACAAAAAAATGGATAAATTTCATGAAAAAAACTAAAAAATATTTAATCGGCTTTGTCCTGGTAATTAGCGTATTGATTGTTATACCTTTTTTTATTCCAGTGCGCACTTACCTGAATCAGGCTGAACGTATCGCCAGTGAAAAAACCGGCGTGCCTGTCACGGTTGCCGGTGGCCATATCCTGTTTTTACCTACTCCGCGCCTTGTTGCAACCGGTATATCGGTTGGTGCGCAGCAGGAAATCCAGATGGCTGAAGTGTCTGTGATACCAGCCCTGGGTTCGCTGCTGGCAGAAACTAAAGTCGTTGAAATTAAGGTGAGTAAGCCCGCCATTAAAAAAGCCGCGCTGGATATCATCTCGGCGCTCTCCGGCAAGGAAAAAGAGCCTGAAAGTGCGCCCGCTAAAGTGCAAGTTAAGCATATTGCGGTTGATGAATTAAAACTGGATTGGCCGGATATGAAGCTGCCCGCCATGAATCTGGACATATATCTGACTGGCGATAATGCGCTGGAATCACTCAAGCTGCAATCTGCAGACGGTACTTTAAATGCGGATGTGAAGCCTGAAGAGGGTGGCCACCTGATTGCGCTGAATGCTGCGAAATGGACGCCGCCAGCAGGTTTGCCAGTGTTGATTGATAAAGCCGCGCTTGTAATGCACTTAAAAGGCAGCCAGCTCGATATTCCAGATATAGATGTTACTTTGTATGACGGTAAATTAACCGGTAATGCGTCGTTATCCTGGGGTAAAAACTGGCATGCGGCAGGTAAGCTGAATGTGAAAAGCCTAGCAGTGAAAGAGCCAAGCAGCATGGTGAGCAAGTCGGTTTACCTAAGCGGCAATCTATCCGGTAACGGTACTTTTTCTGGCACGGCAAAAGAAGCCTCTGCATTGGCTGAAAGCCTGAATGCGACTTTCAAATTCGATGTCAATAACGGTGTTCTACATGGCCTGGATCTGGTGAAGATTGCCAGCCTGTTAACCAAGCAAAGCACTGGCGGCGAAACCCGGTTTGACGAGTTTTCCGGCATTCTGGATGTAAATGGCAAGCAGTATGGCTTGCGTGACATTAAAATCAGTTCAGGGCTGTTGGCTGCCAATGGCCAGGTGAAAGTTAAGCCGAATAAAGAGCTGGATGGCCTGATTGAAGTGGCGCTGAAAAAAGGCGTAAGCCTTGCAGCCATTCCCCTGCAAATATCCGGAACCGTAGATAACCCTACGGTGCTACCTTCAAAAGCAGCAATAGCAGGTGCAGTTGCCGGCACTGCGATTTTAGGCCCCGGGGTGGGCACCAGCTTGGGAATTAAAGCGGGCGGGGCTGTAGATAAACTTAAGGGCCTATTTCAAAGCAAATAAGCCGTGAAATAAGCCCCGTGATTAAGCAAGTGTTATTTGCTTGGATACTCAGGTTTGTTTACTTAAGCGCGCGTTCGATACGGTCCAGCGCGTTGCGCAGGTTATCCATGGATGTTGCAAATGAAATGCGGAAATAACCTTCTGCACCAAATGCTGTACCAGGCACTACGGCTACATCAAATTCTTCCAGCAGGTATTCAGCTAAAGCCATATCGGTTGCAGCTGTGATTTTGCCGGCGTTAAACAGTTTATCAATCGCGCCGCGTGCATCAGGGAACGCGTAGAACGCGCCGCCTGCCATCAGGCAGCTCAGGCCAGGCATCGAGTTAAAGCGATCAACCACGTATTTATGGCGCTCACGGAAAGCCGTCACCATAGGCACGATGCATTCCTGAGAGCCTTCCAGCGCGGCTTGTGCAGCCACTTGTGAAATAGAGGTGGCATTGCTGGTGGATTGTGACTGCAGGATTTCCATTGCTTTGATGATATAAGCTGGGCCCGCGGCATAGCCGATACGCCAGCCGGTCATGGAATAAGCCTTGGAAACGCCGTTCAGCACGATGCAGCGGTCTTTCAGTGCCGGGGCTGCGTTCAGAATGTTATAGAACTTGTCACCGGTAAGGTTGACGTGTTCGTACATATCGTCAGTGGCAACCAGTACATTGGGGTGTTTCAGCAAAACTTCGCCCAATGCTTTCAGTTCATCAAAGGTGTAAACCGCGCCGGTAGGGTTCGATGGCGAGTTAATCATGAAGAGTTTGGTTTTAGGGGTAATAGCAGCTTCGAGCTGCTGCGGAGTCAGTTTAAAGCCTTGTTCAATGCCGCACTGTACAATGACCGGTACCGCTTCAGCTACCAGCGCAATATCTGCATATGAGACCCAGTAAGGTGCTGGCACAATCACTTCGTCACCTTTATTCAGCACAGCCAGGCACAGGTTGAAAATCGTCTGTTTACCGCCTACGCCAACGATGACTTCATTTAATGCGTAGTCAAAACCATTTTCATTTTTGAATTTGGCGACAATCGCTTTTTTCAGCCCCGGTATGCCTGCTACGGGTGTGTATTTGGTAAAGCCGGCATCAATGGCCGCTTTTGCGGCATCTTTAATATGCTGCGGAGTATCAAAATCCGGTTCACCGGCAGCCAGGCCGATAATGTCGCGGCCTTCAGCTTTGTATTTTCCAGCTTTGGCGGTGATTGCCAGGGTAGGGGATTCTTTAATAGACTGAACGCGTTGTGACAATACTGCTGATGGGTTTGCCTGGTTTTGTGACGTTGCCAAAATATGCTTCCTTAAAACAATTTGTATGCAAATGGTTGAATAACCGACATTTTACGCATAAAAACCTTGATTAGGAATAAATGAATACGCATCAGTAGATGATAATTGGCTTCAAATATAAAAAGCTCCGGATTTCGGAGCTTTTTCGTCACTTAGCCTGCGCTTTCGGCCGGTTTAACATTCACCACTACAGCCCAGCATCTGGCTGAATTCTATCGCCAGGTCTTTATCTACATTGGCAATCGCAAGGTTGATGCTGTGCATGCCATCTTTATCGCCTGCCGATTGTGCGATGATACCCAGCCTGATTAGTGAGTCAGTGTTGCTGGGGTCCAACTGAACCGAGCGCTGATAGGATTTTTTTGCTTCGTCTATCTTGTTCAGGTTCTCTTGCGCGGTTGCAAGTGCGTACCATGCGTCGCTGTTGTCTGGGGCTGTTTCCAGCCATTTTTCTGCAACCTGTGCCAGCTTAGGCCAGTCTTTGTTCAGTTCAGGGATGGCAATCTGCATGAAGAAAGGTTTTTTGTCATCATCTTCTTCCCAGAACGCCTTACCTGTAATAGGAAAGGTGGTCTCTACTGGCAGCTTTTCAAGGCTGGCAAGCCATTCAATAGGCAGGGAGTAGAAATAAGCCGGGCGGCCCGGTGTTTTAAATGTGTTGATGCCAAGCAGCTTGCCTTCAAGGTCGAATATACCGCTGCCGCTGGCACCCATCATGAATTTAGCGCTACTTCTGATCACTTTTCCGCCTTCGAATTCATAAGTGGTTTTTACGCCGCCAGCGGAGGTGAGTGGCGTGGGTACCCCGTTGGAATGGCCGATAGCCAATACCTCCTGGCCTCTTTTAATCTCATTGCCTTTGCCTATGGGTACAGGTTTAAAAGGCAGGCTGGATGCAGTGATTAGACACAAATCATGCCAGCGGTCTGCCTGTACTGAATTGATTGAATAGGTATCCTCACCGCGAGATACCCATGGCTGCTTGGTGCTGCGGAATATATGGCAGTTGGTGATGACCTTGTTTTCAGAAACGACAACACCGGAGCCATAGGATACGCCTCCGCTTTCAGTGTAGCCGCGTATCATTACTACCGATTGCAGCGATTGCAGTATCTTTGCCTGATCAAGGGCCAGTGCCGGTTGCAGGTAGCCAAGCAAAGCTGCAAACAGAATTAAGCTGCGCATAAAAATCTCCAAGGTTTAGTATTGTTGTTGTTTTTGATTATTTAAAATGCCGGTTTAATTCAAACGCGGCATCTTGATTGCTCTGTTAAATGACTCCATATTGTTTACAAAGTTCGTGCGCATGATTAAGCAATTGAATTTCAATATTAAGTTAGCGTGTTTTGTGCGGTTTGCTGTTAAAATTTGAGGTTAATTTTTCTTTAAAGCTAAACGTGTTCGTTACCTTTCCAAATAGCAAATATCAACTTCATCAGCCTTTCCCGCCTGCTGGTGACCAGCCTCAGGCGATAGATAAGCTGACACAGGGTGTGAATGACGGCCTCAAGTTTCAGACTCTGCTTGGGGTGACCGGCTCCGGCAAGACTTACACCATGGCGAATGTGATTGCGCGCACCGGCCGCCCGGCGATTGTGATGGCACCCAACAAAACACTGGCTGCGCAGTTATATAGTGAGTTCAGGGAGTTTTTTCCTAATAACTCGGTTGAGTATTTTGTGAGCTACTACGATTACTACCAGCCTGAGGCTTATGTGCCTTCACGCGACCTGTTTATTGAAAAAGACTCCAGCATCAACGAACACATTGAGCAAATGCGCCTTTCAGCCACCAAGGCATTGCTGGAGCGTGAAGACAGCATCATCGTGGCAACTGTTTCTGCAATCTACGGTATTGGTGACCCTGTGGATTACCACGGCATGGTGCTGCATGTGACCCAGGGCGAAAAAATAGCCCAGCGCGACATGATTACACGCCTGGTGGGTATGCAGTATGACCGTAACGAATTTGACTTTGCGCGCGGCACATTCCGCGTGCGCGGCGATGTCATCGATGTATTCCCGGCCGAGAACAATGAAACGGCAGTGCGTATCTCGATGTTTGATGATGAGATTGAATCTATCACGTTGTTCGACCCGCTGACCGGCCAGATATTCAACAAGATTCCGCGCTACACCGTTTATCCGTCCAGCCATTATGTGACGCCGCGCGAAACGACCATACGCGCCATGGAAAAGATCAAGCATGAATTAAAAGACCGCGTTGATTTCTACATCAAGACCGGCAAGCTGGTAGAGGCCGCGCGTATTGAGCAGCGTACCCGCTTTGACCTTGAGATGCTCAATGAAATTGGCTTCTGCAAAGGCATCGAGAACTACTCGCGCCACTTGTCCGGCCGAAATCCGGGTGACCCGCCGCCGACGCTGATTGATTACCTGCCGGATAACGCATTGATGATTATTGATGAAAGCCACGTTACCGTACCGCAGGTAGGTGGCATGTATAAAGGTGACCGTTCGCGCAAGGAGAACCTGGTCGATTACGGCTGGCGCCTGCCATCGGCGCTGGATAACAGGCCTCTCAAATTTGAAGAGTTTGAACGCATCATGCGCCAGTGCGTGTTTGTGTCTGCCACGCCAGCTGACTATGAGAAAACGCATCAGCAGCAGGTGGTAGAGATGATTGCCCGCCCAACCGGCCTGATAGACCCTGAAATCATCGTCAAACCCGCTGATACACAAGTGGATGACCTGCTGGGGGAAATCAAAAAACGCGTCGATATAGGTGAGCGCGTGCTGGCGACCACATTGACCAAACGCATGGCAGAAGACCTGACCGATTACCTGAGTGAGCATGGCGTCAAAACCAGATACCTGCATAGTGATATTGATACGGTTGAGCGTGTAGAAATCATCCGCGATTTACGCCTGGGTGAATTTGATGTGCTGGTCGGCATCAACCTGCTGCGTGAAGGCCTGGATATTCCTGAAGTATCTTTAGTAGCGGTGCTGGATGCAGATAAAGAAGGTTTTCTGCGGTCTGAACGCAGCTTGATTCAAACTGCTGGCCGCGCCGCGCGTAATTTAAACGGGCAGGTGATTTTTTATGCCAATAGAATCACACGCAGCATGAAGCTGGCAATGGACGAGACCGAGCGCCGAAGAGGGGTTCAAAGAGCCTTTAACGAAGCACATGGCATTGTACCTAAAGGCGTCACCAAGCGTATTAAAGATATTATTGATGGCGTTTACGATAAAGATGAAGCGCTGCGCGAACGCAAGGCATTGCAGGAGCAGGCCAATTATGAATCCTTGAGCGAGAAACAGATTGCCAAGGAAATTAAACGGCTTGAAAAAGCGATGCATGATGCAGCCAAGAACCTGGAGTTTGAAAAAGCGGCTGATTTCAGGGATCAGCTCAAAAAACTCAAGCTCAAACTGTTTGGTGCCGAGATGCCGGATGTGGTCATTTAGCCGCCGCGCAGACCATAAATGCCAATTTTTACACTTAAAACAATGGTTTTGTTGAATATTGTTTGATTAGTGGCGTGCTTTTCTTTATAATCGCGCGCTTCCAAGGCAGTCCTGTCGAGGAAGTTTGATTTTAACCTTGTCACACCACGCCGCATTGTGGGTGGCTTTCAATCCAAAAGGAGTACTAATGCGACATTATGAAATAGTATTTATCGTCCATCCGGACCAAAGCGAACAAGTGCCAGCGATGATTGAGCGTTACCGTACGCAAATCACCAGCAACGGTGGTGCAATTCACCGCCTGGAAGACTGGGGCCGTCGTCAATTGGCTTATCCAATCCAAAAAATCCACAAAGCTCACTATGTGTTAATGAACATTGAGTGCAGCTTAGAAGTGTTGGCAGAATTAGAGCATGGCTTCAAGTTTAATGATGCTGTATTGCGTCATTTAACAATGGCTACTAAAGCTGCAGTGACTGCGCCATCACCAATGATGAAAGAAGAGAAATCTAAATCAGTGTTGAGCAAAGATGCAGCGCCAGCAGCAGCGGCTTCTACCGAGGCAGCAGCAGCTTAATAGAAACAAATGAATCGGCTGGAACTGAAAGCTGAAGTTGCGCAAATTGAGCCGCTTCGCTACACACCGGCCGGCATACCGTTGTTAGGTGTGGTTTTACGTCACGCTTCAGAGCAAATAGAAGCCGGCATGAAACGTAAGGTGGAATGTGAAATCAACGCAGTCATTTTAGGTGACCTTGCATTGAAAGCCTTGAAACCAGGTGCACAAATCAAAGCAACTGGGTTTTTGGCAAGACGCAGCCTTAAAAGCACACAGCTGGTAATGCACATTAACCATATAGAGTATATGCAGGCAGAGCTTGCATAATTAAAAAATTTAGGAGTTCAAGATGGCTAGAGATATGTACAAACGTCGCCGTTACTGCCGTTTTTCAGCAGAAGGCATTAAAGAAGTAGATTACAAAGATGTAGATTTGCTGAAAGATTTCATTTCAGAAAATGCAAAAATTATCCCAGCACGTATGACGGGCACTAAAGCGCGTTATCAACGTCAATTAACATCAGCGGTTAAACGCGCTCGTTTCTTGGCATTGTTACCATACACTGACAAACACCCAGGCTAAGGAGATATTAAGATGCAAGTTATTTTATTGGAAAAAGTTGGTAACCTTGGCGGTTTAGGTGATGTAGTTAAAGTTAAAGATGGTTTCGGCCGTAACTTTTTGATTCCACAAGGCAAAGCAAAACGCGCTACTGAAGCTAACAAAGCTGAATTCGCTGCACGCCGTGCTGATTTGGAAAAACAACAAGCCGCTATTTTGGTTGCTGCACAAGCACGTGGCGAAAAATTGGAAGGCTTCACTGTTTCAATCGCACAAAAAGCTGGTGTTGATGGCCGCCTGTTCGGTTCAGTAACAAACGGCGACATCGCTGAAGCATTGGTAGCAGCAGGCCACGAAGTTGCTAAAGCAGCTATTCGCTTGCCAAACGGCCCGTTGAAAACAGTTGGCGACCACGCTGTTTCAGTTGCGCTGCATCACGATGTTGTTGTTAACATCACAGTTTCAGTAACTGCTGAGGCTTAATATCTAGATATATCAACTGATATTTTAGATGTATTAAAAAGGCTGCTTCTGCAGCCTTTTTTTATTTTTGGCGTGGCTTTTAATTGAGTATAATTGCGGCTATGACTGATGAACAACTAGACGCACTCAAAACCCCACCTCACTCGGTAGAAGCCGAGCAATCCGTTATTGGCGGCCTGCTGCTTGAAAATGAAGCGCTGGATAAGGTTGCAGATATCTTAACTGCCAAAGATTTTTACCGCCATGACCATAAGCTGATATTTCAGCATATATCCAAGCTGATTGAGCACAATAAACCTGCTGACATCGTGACGGTAGCTGAGTCACTTGAGAATGCTGCCGAGCTTTCAAGCATAGGCGGTATCGCCTACTTGGGCGCATTGGCACAAAACACCCCAACAGCAGCCAATATCCGCCGCTATGCAGAGATTGTGCATGAGCGTTTTGTAATGCGCCAATTGGTAGCAGTAGGTTCAGGCATTGCTGAAAGCGCCTACATGCCGAATGGCCGCGATGCCCAGCAATTGCTGGATGAAGCCGAAGCTAAAATATTCCAGATTGCAGAAGGTGGCAAGCGTAGCTCTGAAGGTTTTACAGACATCAAGATTCTGCTGCCGCAGGTGGCCGACCGTATTGACCAGCTTTTCTCTCGTGATAACCAATCTGATGTTACCGGCATTCCAACTGGTTTTGCTGACCTTGATTCTATGACATCAGGCTTGCAGGGCGGTGACCTGATTATTGTTGCCGGCCGTCCTTCTATGGGTAAAACAGCGTTTTCATTGAATATTGCCGAAAACGTGGCTCTGGATAGCGGGCTGCCGGTTGCGGTGTTCTCTATGGAGATGGCGGGCACACAATTGGCAATGCGTATGATAGGCTCGGTAGGGCGCCTGGATCAGCACCGCATGCGTACTGGCCGCCTGGAAGATGAAGACTGGGAAAAGCTCACTACAGCCCTGGGTAGATTGAACGAAGCGCCCATATTCATTGATGAAGGCGCGGGCTTAAGCAGCTTTGACGTACGCGCACGGGCACGCAGGCTACATCGCCAGACCGGCAAGCTTGGCCTGATTGTAGTCGACTACCTGCAATTGATGGCAGCTCCAGCCGGCAAGCAGGGTGAGAACCGTGCTACCGAGATTTCTGAAATTTCACGTTCTTTAAAAGCCTTGGCTAAAGAGCTGGATGTACCGGTGATTGCGCTGTCGCAGCTGAACCGAAGCGTGGAACAGCGCCCGGATAAGCGCCCGGTGATGAGTGACTTGCGTGAATCCGGCGCGATTGAGCAGGATGCGGACGTGATTCTGTTCATTTACCGTGACGAAGTATATAACCCGGATACCCCAGATAAAGGTACTGCCGAAATCATTATCGGTAAGCAGCGTAACGGCCCAATCGGTCGTGTGCGCCTCACGTTCCTTGGCCAGCATACGCGCTTTGAGAACTTTGCCGGTTCTGGCCACATGGATGATGAGTATTAATTCCTGCCATGCGCCCAATTCTAGCGACCATCTCCCGGAGTGCACTGCAGCATAATCTAGCGGTTGTGAAAAAACACGCGCCAGGTTCAAAAGTCATGGCGGTAGTGAAAGCCAATGGCTATGGCCATGGCTTGCTGAATGTAGCGCACAGCCTGAATGCCGCTGATGGCTTTGCAGTGCTTGGCCTGAATGAGGCTGTCGAGCTGCGAAATGCAGGCTTCACGCAAACTGTGCTGCTGCTCGAAGGCGTATTTCAGCCACAGGAGTTAAATCTTGCAGCAGCGCTGAACCTCAATATCGTGGTGCATTCCGCGCCGCAGATAGAAATGCTGGAGCATGTCCAACTGCCGGCAGCACTTAATATCCATCTTAAAATGAATTCCGGCATGAACCGCCTGGGCTTTACACCTGACCAGTTTATTCACGCTCATGCGCGTTTAAGCGCCTGCAAAAACGTGGATGGCATTACATTGATGACGCATTTTGCAACCGCCGATGCAGCGCCGGGTGTTGATGCTCCGCTGGCACTGTTCAAACAAACCGTAGAGGAGTTTAATCTGCAGCAATCACTGGCAAATTCAGCCGCAATTTTACGCTGCCCGCAAACGCACACAGACTGGGTACGCCCTGGCATCATGCTTTACGGTGCGAGTGCTATCGGCGGTGTTGCTGCCAGCGCCTATGACCTGAAGCCTGTCATGCAGTTGACCAGTGAAATCATTGCCGTGCAAGTGATCCAGACTGGTCAAAGTGTAGGATATGGCAACCGTTTTACAGCAAAAAAAACCACGCGTGTCGGCGTGGTAGCCTGCGGTTATGCGGATGGCTACCCAAGGCATGCCGGTTTAACGGGCAGCGGCCAAGGTGCACCTATTGCTGTAGCTGGCAAGCTAAGCAGAACATTAGGCCGCGTTTCCATGGATATGATGGCTTGCGACCTCAGCGACATCCCGGAAGCTGGTATAGGCAGCCAGGTAGAGCTTTGGGGTAGGCAGATCCCCGTCGATGCTGTGGCTGAAGCATCGGACACCATAGGCTATGAGCTGTTATGTGCTGTGACACCGCGTGTGCGAATGGAAATGGTTGACTGATGGCAAAAGCTAAAACAATTTATTCATGTACAGAATGCGGTGCCAGTGAGCCAAAATGGCAGGGGCAGTGCCCAAGCTGCATGGCATGGAATACGCTGGTTGAAAGCATTGAAGAGTCTGCGGCTACCAACCGTTACGCCAATAAATTTGATGGAGTTGCGCAATCCAGCATCCTGCAGAAACTGGCAGATGTAGAGGCGGCAGAAGTGCCGCGCCAGCCTACCGGCGTGAGTGAGTTCGACCGCGTGCTGGGCGGCGGTCTGGTAGCAGGTGGCGTGGTGCTGATAGGCGGCGACCCGGGCATAGGTAAATCAACCTTGCTGCTGCAAACCTTGTGTCATATCGGCGCTATGACACAGCCCAAGGTAAGAAAGGCCATCTATGTAAGCGGCGAAGAATCAGCCCAGCAGATTGCAATGCGTGCCAAACGCTTGGGTTTGGATGCAAGCCCGGTAGACCTGCTGGCGGAAATCAATCTGGAAAAGATTCTTGCCACCTTGCAAAAACATAAACCCGATATTGCGGTTATTGATTCAATCCAGACCGTGTATTCTGAAGCGCTGCAATCTGCGCCGGGTTCGGTTGCCCAGGTGCGTGAATGTTCTGCACAATTAACCAGGCTGGCAAAGCAGAGCGGCATTACAGTGATACTGGTCGGGCACGTGACTAAAGAAGGTGCATTGGCTGGCCCGCGCGTGCTGGAGCATATTGTTGATACCGTACTTTATTTTGAAGGTGACCCGAACTCAAGCTTCAGGCTCATTCGTGCTTTTAAAAACCGTTTTGGCGCCGTGAATGAGCTTGGCGTATTTGCCATGACAGAAAAAGGCCTGCGTGAAGTCACAAACCCATCGGCACTATTTCTATCGCATCACAGTGAGCAGGTGGCTGGCTCCTGCATCACTGTTACGCAAGAGGGCACGCGCCCTTTGCTGATTGAAATCCAGGCGCTGGTTGATGAAGCACATGCACCCAACCCCAAGCGTTTATGTGTAGGGCTGGAACAGAATCGTCTAGCCATGCTACTGGCAGTATTGCACCGCCATGCCGGCATTCCGTGCTTTGACCAGGATGTATTTATCAATGCCGTTGGCGGCGTGAAAATTTCAGAGCCGGCAGTAGATTTGGCAGTGCTTTTATCTATAGTTTCTTCTTTAAAAAACAAACCATTAGATAATAAACTTATAGTTTTTGGTGAGGTTGGCTTGGCAGGGGAAGTGCGCCCGGTGCAGGGTGGGCTAGTGCGTCTGAAAGAAGCTGCGAAGCTAGGCTTTACTAAAGCCATCGTGCCTAAAGCCAATGCCCCAAAACAGCGTATCGATGGCCTTGAAGTAGTTGGTGTTGAACGGCTGGAGCAGGCACTCAGCCATTTGCGTAACGGTTAGGTATTCAAATCTGGCTAAATGTTATAAATCAGATTGGCGCAGTGAATGCCGCTTCTGACAGCGCCTTCAATAGTGGCAGGATAATCCGGATACGTGTAATCGCCCGCCAGGAACAGGTTGGGCTGCAGGGTTCTGCTGGTGGGGCGCTCCAGATTCGGTTCACATGAAAAAGTGGCGCGCTTTTCTGCAATGACCTTATGCCATAAAGGTTTGGGTAAATCAGGGAATGCACGGTTAAGTTCTTTTGCCACCCTTAACGCAAGTTCATCCTGCGTCAGTTCCTGATGCCTGCCTTCAGCGCTGACAATCACCGAGACCAGGTTCTTCTGGTCACACAGCTGACCTCTGTCAAAAGCCCATTGCCCTATGGATTTACTTAATCCGCAAATGACATCAGGCAGTTTCGCCTCTGCCGGATATTGCAGGTAAATCGTGTATATAGGCTGATATTTATAAGCTTTTGTCTGGTCAAGCGCGTTTTTCAATCTTGGTATCTCTGCAATCAGTTTTTCTACACGGGCAGGAGATACGGCAATAATCACGTGGCTGAAATTTGCGACCCCGTCACGTGTTTCTATGCTGAATCCTTCATCTTGAACCTGTAGCCTGCGTACACGGCGGTTAAGCTTGATGACGCCGCCTTTTGACTGTATGTAATGAGATAGCGGCTCCGAGATGATTTGCGATAAATCCGTGCGCGGCAGCAGAAAGTCGCTATTCCGCTTGCTGCCTGAAAACGTGTCGCGCAGCACATTCAGAAAAATACGCGTACTGGCTTTTTTAATCGGGGTGTTCAGCGCTGCCAGGCATAACGGCTCCCACAGAAACTTGATCAGATTCTTCGATTGCAGGTGGTTGATAAGAAAGAGTTCCAGGCTGGCATCACGTGTAACCTGGTATTGCGAACTTTTCAGATAACGCATGAATTTTAAAGCCGCCATACGCTCTGATAGCGTCAAGCCTTTGCACAACAAAAAACCTGCAAGCAGATTAAATGGCGCGGGCAAGAAATTGACCGATTTTAATGAAAATACAGTCTCGGCAGTGTTTGCATGCATGCTGATGCGCAGCGGAACACGCATAAACGCCAGCTTCTTTTTAACGCCTGCTTTCTTAAGCAGTGCCAATGTTTCTTTGTAGGCACCTAATAAAATGTGCTGGCCATTATCCAGCAGGTGCAAAAGGCCGTTGTTTTCAACAGCAACAGTGCGGGCACGACCGCCAAGCTGCGAGCTTGCCTCGAACAAGGTGACAGTGTAACCGCGTTCAACCAGGGTGGCCGCAGCGCTTAAGCCTGCACAGCCACCGCCGATGACTGCAACATGGGATTTGTGCATATCTAGTTATAACCTTGAATGAATACTTACAAATTTTTAAACCAGGTGCGGTATGCCAGCCAGAGCTTGCGCAACGTACCGAGTGAAGTGCGTGCATTCAATACCTTTTCAGCGCCGCCAGCTTTGATTTCGCGCAGCAGTGTGCGGTAAATCGCAGTCATGATCAGGCCCACGCGCTGGCTTTTCTTGTCCTCAGCTGGCAGTTCGTTCAGTGCGCGGTCATAATAACTTTCTGCACGCTCAATTTGAAAATCCAGCAGCTTCCTTACCGCATCAGACTCGCTGCCCTTCAGGACATCATCTTCAGTCACGCTGAATTTGGCCAGGTCATCTAATGGAATATAGATGCGATTGCGGCGCGCATCTTCGCCCACGTCCCTGATGATATTCGTGAGCTGGAATGCCATACCAAGATCATGGGCAAACTTGAGCGTCTGGCGATTCTTGAAACCAAAAATCTGGGCAGATAGTATGCCTACCACACTTGCCACGCGGTAACAGTAAAGCTGCAACTGCTTGAAATCCTGATAGCGGTTGAAATTCAGGTCCATTTCCATGCCGTCTATGATTTCCTGAAAGTGCTCTTCGCTCAGGTGGTAGGTATGGATGAATGGTTGCAGGGCACGGGTCACCGGGTGAATAGGTGTTGCCTGGTACAGGTTACGAATTTCCTCTTTCCACCAGGCGAGCTTGGCTTGTGCGATTTTAAGCTCGGTGTATTCGTCGACAATATCATCAACTTCACGGCAAAAAGCATACAGGGCTGTAATCGCCTCACGTTTTTGTTTCGGCAAAAACATAAAGCTGTAGTAAAAGCTGGAGCCGCTGGTAGCTGTTTTTTGTTGGCAATATTGCTTAGGTGTCATTTTTTTACTCAAAAGTCTTTATCCGTTTACGCTAAATCCTGAATAGCGCTTTTATCAATATCTTTGACCAGTCCCACTTATTCAATACAGGCCGGTGCCTGAATATATCGCCATCCACCTTGGCTATTCTGCCAATAATGCATTCGCCGCCAGCAATAATCATGCGCATCTCAAAACCGATGCGTCCTTTCAGAATATTGCCCAGAGGCTTGCCGGCCCGTAGCAGCGTCAGCACGCGATCAAGATTGAAACGCATGAATCTGCGCCAGTTTTCATCTATCACTTGTGAGCCGTTAACGTATGCGTTTATCTGCTGCTCGGTAATGCCAAATCTGGCCAATTCATCCTGGCACATATAAATGCGCTGCTTGCCATCATTCTTTTTAAAATCGATAGCGATATCCTGCAGAAAATTGATGATCTGCAGCGCTGAGCAGATGTTATCAGACAATTGCAGGTTTTTCGGTGTTGCCTGTTCATAAAGGTGCAGCAATAAACAGCCAACCGGGTTAGCCGAGCGCCTGCAATAATCCAGCACCTCTGCATAGTTTTGGTATCTGGTTTTAACGACATCCTGGCAGAATGCATCCAGCAGGTCATAAAAGGGGAGCAGGGGCAGTTTTCTTGACCTGACCATTTGGCCCAAAGTGCTGAAAAATGTAGTTTTAGGCTTGATGTAAGCCTGCAGCAAATCCAGTTCATCACGGAAGCTACCAAGTAAAGCCAGGCGCTCTTCAATACTCAAATCGCCCTCGTCGGCAAAATCATCTGCCTGCCGTGCAAAGCTGTAAATCAGGGCGATAGGTTCACGCAAATGCCTGGGCAGCAATACGGACGCAACAGGGAAGTTTTCATAATGGCTGGCGGCGTGATTCAGGCTTTGCTGTGTGATTGATTCTGATGTAGCCAGGGATTCTGAATTGATTTGCGTCATGGCGTGAGTATGCCACAAAACAAGTGGTTTTTTTAAGGCCTGAATGCCTACATTTATCTCAATTGCAGCAGGATATTTATGCGATAAACCTGCAAAGCTTTGTTAGAATAAAAGCATATACACCACCCTTGGAAAGCAAATATGTTAGCAATTATCGGCGGCACCGGCTTAACAGAGCTGGAGAATCTCCGTATCAAAAAGCGCATGATCGTTCGCACACCATACGGCGAGCCATCACAGCCGCTTATTT